>ERZ1036435.2-NODE-2-length-262717-cov-11.728282_pt1 | contig 262717 bp, 139 predicted proteins | sample MGYA00514223_ERZ1036435 | MGnify/ENA primary metagenome ERZ1036435 (study PRJEB33795, sample SAMN09464927) | human gut metagenome | host: Homo sapiens | place: USA: Stanford, California | collected 2016-08 | study: EMG produced TPA metagenomics assembly of the...
TCTGGTTCGTAGCCAGACGCCGTGACCATTGGGCCACGAGGAACAAGAATTCGTTGAATGTGGGAGTGGCAAAGTGTTGCTATAGCGAGTAGTTGGTTTTCCTTCATTATAATTGCGGGTAAGTTTTGAAAAATTTTTCTAGTCGAAAACGCTAACTCTAAAATTTGCGATGAGCTTTAAAAAGTGAGCTCATCGCATGTAGTGTATAAGGTGCGGAAAGTGGATGGAGAGTGGAGTGAGCTAGCGAGGTCTTGTTATAAAATATCCAATGGCTAAAGGGTTTTCGCTGAAGGATCAAGTTGCGTCCAAGATTGGGCAGCAGAAGAAGAAGCACGACAAGAAGCAGGAGAAGAAAGAGAGCAAAGAGACCGATGAGGTGTTGAAGAGAGAAGCATTGGAGCTTGGTGCTAGTGAGAAGGATCTTGATCTGATCAAAGATGTTGATGTTGATGAGAATGATGATGAGGTGTTGATCCTGGATGCTGAAGACGGCGATGACGGTGAGCTAGGTTCCGAGTTGAAGAGTTTCATTGGGAAGCTGGGTTTGGATAAGCATGCTGTGCCAGATGCCAAGGAGGAAGTGGCTGAAGAAGCTCAAGAAAACCATGAAGATGACGACGAAGACGAAGAAAATGACGATGAAGAAGAGCTTAGTTCTGAATCAGAAGAGGAAGGACAAGACAGCGAACCAGAAGAGCCAAAAGAAAAGAAAGACAGCGGATTCATCTCACAAACCACTATAATTTCATCTGATAAGTTAATTGTGCCTTATGATGTACCTTGGTATCAAGTACCATTGGACCCTCAACTGAAACAGAATGTTCTGGATAGTCAAAATGAAGAACCATTGACCAAAGAACAGATCACTACTTTATTCAACAGAGGTAAAGAGACCTTAGAGGCCGATAACCAGACCTACTATGACGAATTTACCAAGGATTCCTCTCAGAGAAAGTTTATGTCTCAAATTCTGTCAGATGGTACACTGAGCGATAAAATTTCAGCCCTAACTTTGCTGATACAGGATTCACCACTCCACAACATGAAGTCCCTAGATATGCTTCTATCTTTTTGCAGTAAAAAATCCAGGAATTCTGCTTTACAGAGTTTGAATGCACTAAAGGATTTGCTATTGAGCGGTTTACTACCTAACAGAAAATTAAGATACTTTAAAAACCAACCAGGTCTATCGATGATGTTGAACAAGCGGACTTTGGCTATCTTCTATTTTGAGGATTACCTAAAGAAGCTTTTCTTCAAAATTTTAGAGACATTAGAACTGCTGTCTCATGACCCTATCATTCACGTGAGAATGCAAGTTTTGACTCATATATTCGATTTCCTGATCAAACAGCCAGAACAAGAATTCAACTTATTAAGACTAGGTGTTAATAAATTAGGTGATATTGACTCAAAAGTTTCTTCGAAGTCTTCATATTTGCTACTGAAATTACAACAAGAGCACCCAAATATGAAATCCATTATTATTGATGCAATTGTTGACATAGCCCTTCGTCCAAACGCTGACTATCACGCTACCTACTACTCAACCATCACCCTAAATCAAACCATTCTAACAAGAACTGAAGATGAAATAGCCAACAAGCTAATCAAGACATACTTTACTTTGTTTGAGAAGTTCCTAATAAGTACTGAAAAGGACAATAAAGATGATGGTCCCGAAAAGACCAAGAAGAGTTATGAAAACAAGCGTAAGAAAAACTTCAAAAGAGGTAAAAAGGGTGGTAAGTCTGTTAAGGAAGACGTTACCGAATCAGAAGTCATTAAGGAAAAGAATTCCAAGCTTTTCAGTTCATTATTGACTGGTATAAACAGAGCGTTCCCATTCGCACAACTTTCGGCATCTGTTTACGAAGCTCATTTGGAGACCCTATACAAGATCACCCACTCCTCGAACTTCAATACATCTGTCCAAGCTCTTGTCCTCATTAACCAAGTGACTGTTAAAGCCAAATTAAACAACGATAGATACTATAGAACCTTATATGAAAGTTTACTAGATCCAAGACTGGTTAACTCCTCAAAGCAAGGTATTTACCTAAACTTGCTTTATAAATCGTTGAAACAAGATGCAAGTAATATTTCAAGAGTAGAAGCTTTTGTAAAGAGAATTTTACAAGTATCCTCTCACTGGGTTAACATCGGTACTATTGTGGGTTTCTTTTTCCTACTGATCCAATTGGTCCAAATCGTTCCTCACATTCAGAACCTTTTGACCAATACACCAGTCGATCAAGAATATCAAGCCGATGAAGCTGATGAGGATAGCTCAGAGAAGGCTCATGTTCGTCAATATGACTCACGTAAGAGAGATCCAAAGTTTGCTAATGCAGATGTATCTTCTCTATGGGAAATAGCAAACTTCACAGATCATTACCATCCTACTGTCAAAGCATACGCAGAGGCTTTTGTAAATGGTAAGTACAAAGAAGTTTCGAAACCAGACTTAGGTCTATACACCCTTACACATTTCTTGGATAGATTTGTCTATAGAAATGCTAAACAAAAACCACTTTCTAGAGGTTCATCCATTATGCAACCTTTATTTGGTGGTGCACAAACACGCGAATCTTTGTTGGTTAAAGCATCTGATATGGTACGTAATATCGGCCCTGTCAATACCAAAAACTGGATTGATAGCAAGGTAGAGGAGATTAAGCCAGAAGACCGTTTCTTCTACCAATATTTCACTTCAAAGAAGACTGCGATCAAGTCTGATAAGAAGGAAGCTCAACCTAAAGAAGAAGATGAAGAGATGGATGAGGATGAGATCTGGAATGCTTTGGTCAAGTCCAGACCAGATGTTGAAGATGATAGTGATGATAGCGTAGGTTTCAGCGATGAAGACTTCGGTGATATGAGTGATATGAGTGATGATGAAGATCAAGATGTTGCCCCATCAGATGATGACGACGAGGAAGACTCTGACTCAAATGATGTCAACATTGATGAAGATATTTTCTACAGCTTCAATGATGATGGAGAAGGTAAAGAACAAGAAGACGAAGATGAAAACGAGGACGACGATGAGGATGAAGACGAAGACGGTATTGATTCTGATACATTAAAGAGACTAAGAGAAGACGAGGTGTCCTCATCCGAAGAAGAAGAAGAAGATAACAAAAAGAATAAAAAGCAGAAGAAGAGCAAGAAAAAATCGCTTCCTGTCTTTGCAGCTGCAGAAGATTACGCTAAATACCTTGAATCAGACAGCGAATAAACTGGCTAATGCTAAAATTCTTAAATTTCCTAATAAATCCATTTTACAGTTAAATTGATCATAATGTGCATCGAAACATTTAAATAGGCATTGTATAGTAATTAATATAAGCACTCTATTAATATCACGATATAGTTGATGAGTGAAGAACTGCATTGATGACCATAACATTAAATTTAAATCACTTTGTATATATAGGGGTTAAGTACCGCCACACATGATGATCTTTTTGTCTTTTACTTTGTATTATAAAACTAGTATGCCATCAAAGTTAAATTTAAATGCATTAAATAACATAATAAATATTGCATATTTTAAAGCTCATTTAACCATTCTACTACTTTCTTCAAAAATCCTCTTGAATTTGGAATGAAGTGACCACCCTTGTGAGTCAAAAATGTGCGACTACTTGAATCACAAGAGTCATAGAGTGCCTGCACTTTCTCTGGTTCTGTGACTGTGTCCAATTCACCATGTACATGCAGAGTTTTGATAGAAATTGGATTTTTATACTGTTTTTGGTGCTCCTCACCTCTAAACCTAAACCCACTGAAGGCCATCAGAAATTTCAAAGGTGGTTGTTCCTCTTCTGTTAGAATCAGTAGTCCATTGAAATCAGTAACTAAGTATCCTGCCAAACCAGCACCTTGAGAAAACCCTACTATACCATCAAAGGGACCATTTTCGATGATGTAGTTATGTAAATAATTGATAGTGGTTTCTGGAATGTAGTAACCATCACCAGTTTCTTTATTTTGAAGCCAAGCTATAACCCCGCTCTGCGAAGAAACTTTGTCGTCGATCTCATCAAGTAGCCCATTTGGCAAGTCAGCTGGTGGGAAGCTGTTAGGAGCAGTAGGGTAGTAGAGCTCATAGTCCAGCTTTTCAAGTTCCGCTGCAAAACCTTTCGTCTTAGAGGCAAAATACTCTCCAGACTGGGCTAATCCATGTAACATCAGCACTTTCTTTGCCATTTTCACTTGAGTTCTTTATTATAGCTCACCAATTTGTTTATATTTTAAACCAATTATAAAAATTATATAATGAACGACATGAAGTCGATATACAATTAACCAGGAGTTATAAAATAAAGCAGAATTTAACACAATTCTTTAGAAATCGATGGTCAATATTGCTAAATATTGTGAAAAATCAGCTGCGATGAGATGACTTTTGAGTTTTTTTGCAAAATCAGGCAATTTGACAAAAAATTGAAAAATTCACATACTTAATAGCTTGCCATATCCGATTTATGGGTTTGATTTACATCATTATCAATAGTGTGAAGATCACAGTAGGCCTTAAGATTTTAGTACTAAAGTTGCTGGGAAGAGTCTCTATATTTTGCTGAAATTCCAGTGTTGATCCGATCAATAAGCGAGGAATAACGACGGTTTTTTTATTTAATATATGGGATACAATAGACCAAACTGACAAAATATCGAGTAGAGGCAGACAAAATATTTGATCCCTAATAGACATTGGAAAGGTTCTAAGTCCAGCTTATTATTTGACCACAGGATCATAAGAAATTATTTTGGTATCGTACATTTAATTTAGTGATGGATGATTGCCAGCATATTCAGTCAATTTTTGAGAATCCCAAGAATAGAGCAGCTTGGCTAAATGCATTAAGTACTACACAGAGTGTACTACGCCATTCTCCTATCAAGGCGAAGCTATTGCATGCTTTTCGATGCTCGACTTGCAAAGAGATATCCAATGGTTCGAACTTTTTATGTCTTCAATGTGGATTCTGCGGCTGCTGGAACGGCTCACATTTTGAACAACATAGCAAAGAGACAGGTCATTTATTTGGCATTAATGCACAAACCGAACTAGTATTTTGCTTTCAATGCATGGACTATGTTGGTGATTTTGATCTATTTAGAGATGCGGCATTGGCTAATAGATGGGACTATTACGAGGAATATACAAATGTGCCGACAGTTGATCAGATCGATGGTATGGCTGGTTTAGTTAACATGGGATCTACATGTTACATGAGCAGTATAATGCAATGCATTATCCATAACCCATATATGATACGATACTTCATGTGCCAGCAACATAGCAATAATTGTACCCTCAAAATGGCTAGCAATTGTACTAGCTGCGCTATTTCATCAATAATAGCTGATTTCTATGGCAATTCAGTTCAGAATGATTATAAGAGCAAGAAGAACAATAATAATAAACATGAAGGCTTCATTAATCTACTTACCTGTTCTTGGAAAGTTAACGAGAATCTGGCTGGGTACTCTCAACAAGATGCGCATGAATATTGGCAATTTATATTAAACCATATCCATCAAGATTACAAAAGTAGCATGCACTCGCATTCTGATGACAAACTATGCAACTGTGTGGTTCATTCATCATTCCAAGGATCATTGAAGAGTTCAATTGTTTGTCCAGAATGTAATAACGACTCGAAAACGACATTTGATCCTTTTATAGACCTTTCATTAGGGATTAAAGACAAACACACACTAACAGAGTGCTTAGATAATTTTCACAAGAAAGAACAACTTCATGATTACGACTTCTTTTGCAAGAAATGCCAAGCTCAACAGAATCCAATAAAACAGTTTACAATCAATAAACTTCCGCCAGTTTTAGTACTTCAGTTAAAACGGTTTGAGCATCTAATGAGTGGTGTAAATCAAAAATTAAATGACTATATCGAATTTCCCAAAATTTTAGATATGAAACCTTACCTAAAGGACAACCAGAACCCTGATGAAGATCCATCGATATTATATGAATTAATCGGGATAATTTCACATACTGGATCTGTAAATGAGGGTCACTACGTTGCTTTTTGTAAAATAGAAAATGGAGAATGGTTCAAATTCAATGATTCTATGGTTACAAAGATCCTGGAAAAAGATGTGCTAAAAGAACAAGCATATTTATTATTTTATATCGTAAAGCATATCAGTTAACGGCGTTGCCACGGTTCTTCAGCTCCACGCACAAAGCGATTTCTCAATATACTTGATGAACAATCTTATAAATCATCATAATGACTTTTCAATTAAACATTATAGCATTGTCTAATTACGTATGCATAGTAATTCCAAAGAATCTAGTTATATAAACTTATTTCCTCTTTTTCGCTAACAGACTACCAAGAATATCTGTTTTTGGTGTTCGGGCAGATTTCCTTGTTGTAGCTGATCTTTTACTAGATTTGGCCGATCCCTTCGGACTTTTAGTAGGTTTTGTGCTCCTAACTCTCCTCCTTTCGCGATAGTTGTCCTCATCAGAGCTAATCTCTATCAGGTCTTCATCATATCCTTTTAAATCAGCGTCATGGTCAGATTCTAACTCATCCTCAGAAACAATAATTTCGCTGCTCAAATTCTTTTTTTGTCGAGTAGAAGGTCTAGAGTTCCTTGATGACTTTGCTGGCAATTTATTTATGCCATTATCATATTCATTAAGAAGAAGATCAGCAGCCTCATCTTTGTTTATATCTAAGGAAGAGCTCTGATCACTTGTATTTGCTCTTTTTACGCTTTTAATAAACTTCTTTATCTCTTCCGGATCATCACCATGAATAAAATCCTTATTATTATATAAAATATCAACTTCATGATGAATTTCTTTTTCTATAAATTGCTTCAGTGCCAACTTTTCATCCTTATCAACAAATTTCTTCATGGCTTCATTCATACCATTTTCTGGAAGTAGAGATAAATTCATCTTCTTCAGTAAATCTGCTATTAGGTCATCTACCTGTAATTCCGATCCATCATTAAATGGCAATTCGTTGTCTATATCCATAGTTGTCACACCATCTTTACGGGTTTTGGCTATAGGCTTCCTCTTTGCTCTGAAAAACTGTACAATATTATTGGTATTTGCTATTTTCCCAACAAATCTGTTGCTAAACCTTCTTGGATTTTCAACTTGATATATAATTTCTGGATTTTCATCGGGACCACTATAGTCAACTCTTAGTCTTATTAATGGAAGTGGGAAGCTTCCCATTGATTCAATTTCATCCATTGGTATATTAGGAAATAGTTTCTCCTTAGTTTCGCGGTTAGCTTCATCCAACATTTCTTCTATAATATCAACAAGATACTTTGATATTGCCTCCTTATCATGCGGTCTCAATGTTGGTTCGTCTTTCAAATGAATTGTCTTCATCTTAAATGTCCTTACAGTATCCAATTTTAATGGAATTAGTTTGGGTTTCGTCTCATGTCGAAGTTCAACTATAAATACATGTTTTTCCTTGCATTCAGCTTCACATAAAGATGTAGCAACTGATGATCCTGGTTGCAACACATCAAAATCCTTTGAAGGGTTATGCATGAAATTTGGTATGCATTCATGCTCATGCCCCCATATAATTAAATTCAAAAAATCTGGTAGGAATTGTTCCGGTAGAAACGCAGTATTAGTATGTCCTGTATGGTTTTGATGCACACATAATATATTAAACCACTCATTTTCACTAACCGTTGGTACTTCAAATGTAACTCCCCCATCTTTGAATGTCCTAAATAGTCTCTCTTCCCTGACAGAAGCCAAACCATACAATGCCAGCTTAGTTTTACCTTTCTGAAATAATAATGGTGCAATATTAATCTTGTCAGCTTCTAAAACTTTACCAAAATGGTTCACCAAACCAGTCGCATGCAATACATCCATCGGACAGAGTAAGGAATCACCTGTAGCATCATCATGGTTACCAGATATTGCAAACATGGGTATAGATATGTTGAAATTAGGGTCCTCATAATTGACATCTGTGAACTCATCATAATTGAATACTTTAGATGGATCACTGAGTAACTCCAACTCACAAGGCTTGTCTCCCATGCATGCCAATCTTAGTGTCTTGAGAACCTGGTAAAGAGATTTCTTGGAAGGTTTATTCACATGAAACAAGTCACCAGATTGCAAAACCATATCAGCGTTGTTTTCCTTAGCTAGCATCATAATTTCATGGAAAGTACGCCAGGAATCATCTCCTGTGATGGGATCATTCTCATTGTAGCCAACATGGTTATCCGTGGTGATCAGTATACGTATAGTATCCTCATCTGGCAACTCCATTTGTCGTTGTATGCTGTTTGTTGCCACTTGTTCTCCCAACTAGAACTGCTTGTTCTTCATGAGCTTTAGTCTCCCAAGTAACTTTAAATTATAAGGCGAGTTGTTCATAATAAGTAAAAGTTTCAATTACAAAAGTGTTTCAAGGTTGAAGCAGTTTGTATATTTCTTAAGGAATAGATTAAATGACTATATACTTGATTATGTTTATGTACAGGTTATCGTAATTGGCAGATTAGCAAACGTAACGACACTTACTACTGGTTCTCAATGGTCTCTTTGATCTGCAACTGTCTGGAGTGTCTGTCAAAGTAGTTCGCTAGCTCTTCGAATGAGTGGCCTCTGGGATCCAGCTCAAGCTCTTTCTTATCTTTGTATGTAATCTTCACTAGCGGAGTAGCTGTGCTGGACTCAGTAAGTAACTGGTTTGTTATCTGTGTACTCTGCATCCGTTGCACTGGCGGAATAGAGGATAAAAGAAGTCTAACTGCGCCTGCTGTATAGAAATTGTATATTGTCCAAAATACCTATTTAAAAATCCAATAATTGTGTGGATAGGCGTTTTGATTACGCAATTAGTTAGTATAATGCTCCCATTTCCTTCCTAAAAATTGGCACCGATGTTGCGCCTTGAAGACAGTCGTTGTAATGAATGCATACCTTCTTTACCGAAAGGGTTAAACCTCACAGCAACCTTGCTGAAGTATTTTGTAATCATGATGGCAATAGTACTGTGCTTTATGCTTTGTATTAGTTTTACCCTCTGTTACCTGTATGTTACACCTTTAACACTCAATTTATCAGGTCTTTTTGTTCGAAATTCGGGATTTCAAAGCTTTTTAGCATTCACAGGTCAATGCGATGCAATGAGTTCAACTAATTGCATTATGATATTCAACTACTTATTGGAGATGTGAAACAGTTAATTATCAAATACTATATCTATTTATTCCATGATAAACTATCACTAAAACAGTGTTCATGCGACGACTTCATTTAGTCGCCTCTGTAGATGTGCGAAGCCGATGCCTGGTGTGTTGGGAAGACCAGGACATCTGCTACCACCATGTTTGGCTTTCTGCTGGTAGAGTACACAATCAAATCCGCGATATCATCGGCATATAGTGGTGTTGTACCTCTGTAGACGTCGTCTGCTTTGGACTTGTCACCTTTGTACCTGACCACAGAAAACTCGGTTTCGACCATACCAGGAGCAATTTCAATTACTCTAATGTCGGTGTTGATCAATTCCTTCCTTAAGGATTGTGTGAATGCCCTGACAGCATGTTTTGTTGCACAGTATATAGCACCCGTTGGGTATGCGTCTCTACCAGCAATCGATCCCAAGTTGACGATATCACCACTGTTCTTCTTCTTGAATAATGGCAACAACAATTGTGTTAAATTGATCAATGCAAGGACGTTGGTGTTAACCATTCCTGCGATATCCTCAGGGTCAATGTCTCCAACTTTGTCAGACCCCAACGCTTTACCAGCGTTATTGATCAGGATGTCGATGTCCTTGAACTCTTCTGGCAAGTCAGCCAAAAACTGCTTGACGTTTTCAAAGTCTGTAACATCCAGTTTACCTATATGAATCTTTGCATCAGGATATTGAGCCAGCAATTCCTTCTTCAACTCCTCCAATTTCTCCATTCTACGTGCACCAAGAACTAGCTTCACACTACCATTGGAAGCATCCAAATACTCAATGGCTGTAGCTTTACCGATGCCCGCAGAGGCACCCGTAATAAAGGCAATCTTCCCTTGTAACCTCTCAGCAGCTTTTCTTCCTTGAGACATTCTGTATTTGTATATATATTTGTCAATAGTCCTCGAGACCTACCGACTTTACCTTAAGAGCGAAATAATAAAACTGGTAAATCAGGGTCTTATATATAGTTGCTATCGACTAATCGATTCAAATGCATGATGATACAGTTGGCAAATAGGGCAAATACCATCGGAATTTGGTTGAGCATGCAGTAAGACCGTTATCAATAATTGTCAACGATTGGTCTTATCACTAACCCGACCCTTATCAGTTGCCTTGCCAATCTAATCATTTTGGCAGTTCATCGTAACTGTGACAAAAGTGTAATTTAGGTTGCATAAGCCTATCTCATTCGCAAAATTCTATAGAAGTCTATTTAACGCAAATTCTCTAGCACCTACCTAATCCGGCTTATTCATCGCCTTCACCACCAAATAGCATCATCATGTCGAGGTCGTTCTGATCAAGCTCTTCTTCTTTGTCTTCCTTTGAGTCGTCCTTGTCTTCTTCACCTTCACCTTCGCCCTCCTCCTCCTCATCCTCTTCGTCTTCGTCGTCATCTTCGTCATCTTGATCTTCGTCGTCTTCATCCACTATTCCTGTCGAGCTCACTGGGCCTGTGCCACCGCTTAATTGATTCTCTGACTCCTTCAGTTGTTTTTTCTTCAGCTCGACTTCTTTTTCTAACTTCTTGATGCTGTCAACAAATCTTGACTTTAGCAATGGATTAGTTGCCTTTTCAAGCTTATCCTTTGTGTGCTCTAGCGTAGATACCAATTCGTTCAGCTCGTCTGCTAACAACTCCGTATGTTGTCTCTTTTCATTATCATCACCACTCTTAGCTACTGAACCAACTTCTTCTTCTTCTTCCTCTTCATCGTCGTCTTCATCATCATCATCATCATCTTCATCCTCACCATTATCTTGCTCAACCTCGTCTCCGCCTTCTTCATCTTGGTCTCCGAATAATGCATCACTACGCTTAGTAGACTCGGACTCATCTTCATCACTTTGGAACGCCTCTTCAAGGTCTAAGTCCTCATCATCGTCCTGTAACATCACGTCTTCGTTGAGCACTTCAGGCTTATTAGCCACAGATAGATCAACATGCGATGGTGCTGCACTCACCGATCCCTTCTCTGGAACGTCTGATGGCGCTATGAGATCAAACTTAACATCCTCAGCTTGGGCATCTGCTTTAAGAAGCATGTCCACTATCTTTTCAGCATACTCAAATTCATCCGCATGCATCTGTCTTCTGAACCTCCTGTTTCGCACATTATACAGAGGAGGCGTTAATCCGTGCTTGTAATGATACTTCTTTAGCGCTAGTTTCTCCAAGTTCTTGGCTTCAGTTTCTGAGTGCAAATTGACATGGTTGGCATTCTTGAACAACTTAACTTTGTGATCATTTATTTCATCTAGATATTCTTCATAGTGTTTGGATATCAGATCCTCGGTTTCTGGTGCCTCTAGGGTAAACAACTCGTCCTCACTGGTAATGGGTTTCACACAAACGAGCATCTGTGTGACATCAAACGTCTTGAAAAGATTCTTACGATCAACACTCTTGTTAACTTCTATTATTGTCGGTAAATCTACCAAGATGGCACCATATGATACATTATTTAACTTGAGAATCGCATGCCTCTCACCCTTCCACTTGATGCTAATACCGGTATAGTCACCAGATTCAATCGAATTCTTGATAAAATCAACCTGTACATCTGGAAGCACTCGCAGTATAATACCAGACTCAATCAACGGATCATCCTCCAAATCAGACGCCTCAGAGTCATAACCTTCACCAGGTATACGGATAGGTTTCAACCGCAGACGCGGCGTCCGAGACTGCTTCTCCTCTTTCTTCGACCCCAGCTTCAACTTAACAACACTACCAGACTTCTTGACATCTGTCTTTTTCAAGTTAATCTTTAATTTCTTGGGCTCTTTCTCCTCTTTCCTATTCCCAGCACTTATCCGTATCTTCTTTAATTTTGGGCCTTCCGATTCATTAGAACCCTCATTCTTCTTGGGCTTCTTAATCTTAATAACAGCCATATCTATATTCTCACAGGTACAAATTGATTACACTATCCAATGCCCTTCTATTTCAAGAAGTTTGTAGAAACTATCACTGAATTTGACTTGTTTCTTATAATTCTGCAACTTTTTTCACAATTTTTCAGTTTTGCGATGAGCTTGTACCAGAAAGGTCAAAATACTCACTGTAAGTCATGAAATAATAGCCCAGAAGATGTGCTTATTGCCCATTTATTCAAGGCATAAACCTCACCAAACTCGAAATTGCTAATGAAAGTTGCTGTACCCACAATTTCGCAGCTGCATATCAAGAGTTACTATGGGTTCCGGTACCTTTTGGACCCAGATTGGCATCAAAAGGTGTTTGAGAAGTTGGGTCTTTCGAGTAACCCTAACATGAAAGTACTGGATTTATATCCTGGCCCTGGTATACACTCTGCTGTGCTTTACAATAAAGTTCAACCACAGCAGTACACCATGATGGAGTGCAGACGGGATTTCTTATCGAATCTGAGAAATATATATACGGATGGACCGATGGAACTGGTTAAAAAAGATCCTTACAAATGGGAATCATACACAGAGCTTATAGACCAAGAAAAGTTGTTTGTACCCAAGAAAGCTGATTACAATGTAGTCAATAAGAATTTTTATATAATGGCGAATTTGACGGAGAAGAAGCATGAGGGCCTACTTATGCAGTGGATGAACTGTGTAGGTAACCGGAACTGGCTTTTCAGATTCGGCAGATCACCAATGCTGATATGGATGCCCACTCCGACGGCATCAAAACTGCTGGCAGATAGCGGTGACCATAGCAGACACAAGTGCTCCCTTGTCCGTGAGGCCTTCACTGATACCAAACTAGTTGCGTTATCCCAAGAAGAGGACATGAAAAGCTTCAATTCTGTATGCCTGGATAAGTCTAACCCTCTTGTAATCCCAGATGGTACAGATTATGGTGGAAAGGACTTCCCCATCGCACTGGTTGAGTTTACACCCAAGAAACATGATATTGACCTTGACAATTGGGAATTTGTTACTAAACATTTGATGGTGTTGTATAAGACACCGCTCATAGATGCCATAGATTGTTTAGGACACGGTGCTAGAGATTATTTTAGTGCCAATATTGACAAGGATCACATCCATCTGCTGAAGAAATGCCCACAGGACTTCACCAACAATGATTTTGTGTACCTCACCAACTTATTCCATCTATGGCCTTTCAAACCAGATGTTTATATGGACTTCCTAGATATTTATCAAGAGGAATCAAGAGAGTAGCCTAAAATGTAGTAGAAAGACAGAATACCAATTATTTCAACTCGGAGCAACTTGTACATAGTTTCAGCATAAGCGAAGAGAACGACGTAAGCATAGGATACACCCATAAAATAACAAACTACACCGAATATATTTCTTTAAATGCATCGAAGAGATGCTTACCAGCGCATATATAGCCAGTTCGACCAGTATATAGTCAATATGATAGCATTCCAACCATGTGACATGAATTTCGTGCCCAGGTAATGATCCGGCCATTGAGGGTTCAAGCATTTAGCGTTGATCAAAGCACATACTTTTTAGAAGCTAAGTCATAAATATAGGCTTTTTGAGATAAACTATTATTAATACCAAAGCTATATAAAATACAGATAGCGTAGATGCCATACTCACAACATGGGTCCTCCAGCCATGCGCAGAGGACTAGAGCGTCATTCTCGTCTGCTCGAAGCAATGCTACGTCTGCTACTCTGACATCCTCAGTGATCATTGACCATAATAACTCAGAATCGTATGCTGGTGCTGCATTTGAAGCAGTACCGAGCTCTATTGTGTCCTTTCATAGGCCGCACTCGTTCCAATCAAGCCATATGATGGGCTCGTCACTCAATTCGAACATGCTAGAACGCACTACAGGAGCCATTCATGAGACAGAACCATTGTACCAAGGTAACGACCACTCTAGAAGTTCTTCTAATAACAGAAATTTCCGTTTCTTTACCGATGAGCAAGTAAGCCAGGCTGAAGGTATAGCTACTCTGGAGAATACAGATTATGACATCGATTGGGATACTGCCCCAGCCTACGAACAAGAAAATAGAGCGGGATCCTATATGGGCTCACGTAGGTCCTCAATACGCGATATATCCCGAAGATCTTCATTGTCGACATCGCCTTATGGTAGTATTGATCACAGGGGTAGGTCGGCATCGAAAAGTAGACCAAGGTACGATCAAGTATACCAGACATCCACTCATAGCTCTTCTAGTTTATCCCGATACTCAGTAAGAGAGAGGATTCCAGTTGAAGTAGAAGACCAAGATGATAATAGTCTTGATGTCCATTCATCAGACCAATCATTGGCCAGCTCACATTCAAATACTAGCAATTATGGAGGAAATGAAGGTAGTGTAAACCCCCATGACGATACTACACAGAGGAAAAGCCAAAACCATCACGAATTCTTGAAACCTCAGTATCATGACAAATTTTACCCAGAGTTTAAAGCTGACAGACATATACAAAGGGCATATATTAGTGAAGAAGACATGGTAATAGTTATAGCAGGCTATAAAACTTCCAAATTTATGTCTTTAGTATACAATTTATTGTGCATATTTACACTTGGTGGGCTGTTTCTAATAGGGAAGTGGCTACCTAAGTATAAAGTACGGATAGTCGGTAGGAAGGCTCCATTGGCAAAGGCAGAATGGTTGGTCTTGGAAAATGAACACGGCGAGTTCACCATTGAAGAACCAACGAGGGAATGGTACAATAGGACATTAAGCACCATCCTAATGCTCGATTCTAAAACTGAAACTGAAGAGTTTGAACATGGATTTCAGAGACACCACCATACTAGCGAAGAGAATCCCAATTTACCCATCTTGATTTCATTTCAGTACAGATATATTAAGTTTGTATACTCACCCTTGGACGACATATTTAAAACGAATAATAATTGGGTGGATTTTGATTGGGTTGATCTGGAAACAACCAGTAAAGGTTTATCTTCGGGTATTCAAGAGGATAGAGTACTTGCTTTCGATAAGAATCAAATCAATTTAAAGATGAAGACCACTTCTCAAATTCTCTTTGATGAGGTTTTACATCCCTTTTACATCTTTCAAGTCCTGTCTATAATCTTGTGGAGTTTAGATGAGTATTATTATTACGCAGGATGTATATTTTTGATATCATTGCTTTCAATTCTTGATACTCTTATTGAAACCAAGAAAATATCTAGAACCTTAGCTGAGATGTCCCACTTCAACTGCGAAGTCCGTGTTTTGCGTGAAGGGTTTTGGTCAAGCATTCACTCTTCTGAACTTGTTCCTGGCGATATATATGAAATATCTGATCCAAATTTAAATCTCCTGCCTTGCGATTCTATCTTGCTCTCCGGTGACTGTATTGTCAACGAGTCAATGCTTACCGGAGAGTCAGTTCCCGTATCCAAATATCCGGCCTCAGAAGAAACTATCTTACAACTATTTGATGATTTTCAAAGCACACAGATCTCAACATTCCTTTCCAAATCCTTTCTCTTTAATGGAACAACTTTAATCAGAGCTAAAATACCCAATGGTGGATCTGTTGCATTAGCCATGGCAGTTAGAACAGGGTTTTCAACAACGAAAGGGTCTTTAATAAGATCGATGGTGTTTCCAAAACCATCTGGTTTTAAATTTTACAGTGATTCCTTCAAATACATTGGATTTATGGCAATAATTGCCGTTTTTGGATTTTCGATTAGTTGTATCAACTTCATTGAGCTGGGACTTGACAAGAGGACAATGATTTTAAGAGCTTTGGATATAATTACAATTGTTGTACCACCAGCACTGCCTGCTACATTGACCATAGGTACCAGTTTTGCTCTAAATAGGTTAAAAGAAAAAGGAATATTTTGTATTGCACCAACTCGTGTAAATATTGGTGGTAAAATTGACGTTATGTGTTTTGATAAAACAGGAACATTAACTGAAGATGGTTTAGATGTTTTAGGTGTTAGGGTATCATGTGCTGCTACAAGAAACAAAGCCTCTTTTAGTGACCTAATATCAGATACTCATGACATCTTCCCAAAATTCTCATTGAAAGATTGTAGTAACCCCGACGATTATAAGAGGAGAAATTTCCTAATTTCTTTATTAACTTGTCATTCTCTTCGGGTGGTAGATGGTGAATTATTAGGTGATCCTCTAGATTTTAAAATGTTTCAGTTTACTGGATGGTCTTACGAGGAGGACTTCCAAAATCATCAATTCCATTCGCTGTATGAAGAGCGCCATGAGGGTCAGAATTTCCCCGAAAACAATGATATAATACCAGCGATTGTACACCCGAATGACTCAGATGAAAGAAACAAATTTGTACAGAACGATCCTAACAATATTTTAGGTATTATTAGGAGTTTCGAATTTCTTTCAGAATTGAGAAGAATGAGTGTTATTGTGAAACCAAACAATGAAAATGTATACTGGGCATATACAAAAGGTGCACCAGAAGTGATTATAGACATATGTAATCCAGCCACACTTCCATCTGACTATGATGATATCTTGAACTTCTATACTCATAGCGGATACAGGGTTATTGCTTGTGCAGGTAAAACACTTCCAAAAAATACATGGTTATATTCCCAAAAAGTACGCAGAGAAGAAGTTGAATCTAATATGGAGTTTTTAGGTTTCATTATATTCCAAAACAAATTAAAAGATGCTACTTCTCCAACTCTCTCCAAATTGAAAACTGCCAATATTAGAACTGTAATGTGTACCGGTGATAACGTCTTAACAGCAATATCTGTAGGTAAGGAGTGCCAATTAATTACAGAGGATCGTGTTTATGTTCCAACTGTTGCATATAGTGATATGACTGTACAACCTGTCATTCACTGGAATGAAATTTCAAATGCTGAACATATACTAGATACTTTTACCCTACAACCAATAGATGATTATTCAGGACCATATACCCTGGCTATTACAGGTGAAGTCTTCAGAATAACTTTCAGCAATCAAGATAACTACTCTGAAGAGTATGTAAATGAGATACTGCTAAAAGGTAGCATATTTGCAAGAATGTCACCAGATGAAAAGCATGAGTTGGTGGAGCAGTTACAAAGAATGGATTACACTGTGGGCTTTTGTGGTGATGGTGCCAATGACTGTGGTGCACTGAAAGCTGCTGACGTAGGCATTTCTCTGTCTGAAGCGGAGGCCTCTGTGGCAGCGCCATTCACGTCTAAGATTTTTGACATAACCTGCGTCTTGGACGTTATTAAGGAAGGTAGAGCGTCACTTGTTACATCGTTTGCTTGTTTTCAATACATGAGTCTGTATTCAGCTATCCAATTCATTAGCATCACAATTTTATACAGTAGAGGATCAAACCTTGGTGATTTTCAGTTTTTGTACATCGATCTTTTATTGATTATTCCTATTGCAGTGACAATGTCTTGGTCAAAACCTTATCACGAACTGGCAAAGAAAAGACCCTCTGCAAATCTTGTTTCACCTAAGATATTGGTACCGTTGATTTTGGATATCGTGTTTTTGTTTTTATTTCAGTTCTTACCATGGATATGGATTCAAGGCAGGCCTTGGTATATCAAGCCTATTGTTGGTGGTGATGATGCAGTGCAATCATCTGATAATACAGTATTATTCTACATCTCTAACTTCCAATATATCTTGACGTCAGTAGTCTTATCAATTGGGCCACCATACAGGGAACCTGTCCACCACAATGTCCAATATGTCAGAGATATAGCCCTATCAGTTCTAGTAAGTTTTGTGATAATGCTAGTTAACCCCGATAGTAAGTTAGGCAACTTATTACAATTGACTTCGATCCCAACAGGGCTTATTATACTAATTCCTATATGGTGTATGTTAAATTACTATGTTCTGACTCATGTCCCACCAAAAGTGAAGCAATACTTCCGTAAACAGAGAAGTAGTAAGCTATACAAGAATATATTGAGAGACCAATCTCAGCAGTATGTAGTTTAATGAACAGACGTTTTGTGTTCCTGAATTGTACTATATCGTAAGAATTTATACATATTCTCTCAGATTTTAGTTTAAAGGATCAACTTGCTTATGGCAAATTATAAGGTCAAAACAGTTAAATATCGAAATACGCTTATTTTGCTGCATTTCTCATAGATAAGAAGCAGTTCCATACCACACCTACGGAACTGCTGAAGGGCACCTGATAGTGCTTAGGTATGACTAAAAAGTTGATGAATTGCATCATAGGCCAAATCATATAGTTACATCCCAGGGTGGTTACATATAGCCTTCTTATCTTCATACTAAAAGTGTATCTGTCACCTTGCTCTATCACATAATTGGAGTACATAAAGAAGAAGTATAGGGATACCGGCGAGTATAACAATTGGTCAGTGAGAACCCGCTCAAGGACCTGAACTACCGTAGGATCTTCAGTATATATTGTGTTTAAGATAATATACCATGGCACCTGGAAAAAAGAGATGAAACCTCCCCATCCCATAAACCCTAACCATCTTCTAAAGTGAAAAGTGGCCACTTTCTCAGTATGATTGTATTCTATCTCGTCGTTGCTATTATCATACTCACCATAGTCATTGAACACAGACAAATTATCATCATTGTCAGAGTCTAGTAACTCTTCATTGGCTTCAAATATACCCCCAGGAAGTGGCATTACATTATAAGGTATCAAATTCTGGACCGTCTCATCTATTATTCGAGGCACTGGGTCCATCTCCCTAGAAAAATAGCACGTAATGCATTGTGCAAGTATATCAGACAGCCCAAATAGCATGCAATTAGACAATTGAGATGCTATTAGTCTATTATACTTGTACAGATCCTTGTAATGATTGAAATAATATCTCCACATGAGATTCAACCAGCAAAACATTAAAAACCAATGCGTTAAGCTGATATGGAACACATTAGCAGTGAAGACTGTACGAAAGACGTTCCGCTGGCGTACTGCATAGTTATAAGCAGTTGAACCGTCCACTCCTGGAAGAGCAATGGTCATTTTTAATCGCAACAAAAGATGATTCGGTAGTCTGTGTTTTGGAAAGTCTGATACTGTTTATAAGCCTTTGATTCGCATCCAATTAAGCAGATAACGTAAAAATAAGCTCCTAACGTTGAATATATGTTGAGCACTAAACACAACCACTGTCTTGGATGTCTGTTGTGTGTTGATATCCACCAGTTTTGTTGTTCGTTTCGGTCCTTTTAGTAGAGCTCATCGCACCGATAAGCGACCCGTTTAGGGCATCGGCCTAATAAGCCGAGAAACAGGTGATCATGTGATTGGGAATAATACAAATATTATTGAGCTATATCTCTACGTATTAGAATTTAGACCGGGGGTTATTATGAGAATACCAATTATCTTCTAACTACCGAAGTCCACTTAGTATTCAGCACCAAACGCTTTATTTCAGACACTCCAAATGGCACAAAGCGAAGGGGTTTGTGATTTTGATGTAATACACTACACAGTGCTACTCGGCCTATACCGCACTATATCCACCTCTACTTGCAGATGAATCTCGCGTTCCTAAGGTCTTGGTTACTACTTCTTTGACAAATGTTGGCAGAGAAGTTATGAATTCTGTACCACGTTCAACAAATTCATTACGGAAGTCCTGGAAGGATCCACCTTTAGTGTTCAAGTATGAGACTACCATCAAATATATGACAGTAAAGAGAATAGCGTAAACAAACAACCAGGTAAACCATGATGTTTTCTTGCTCTTCTTATCCTTGCCAGTGTTATTATTGTTATCAGGGTCGTTACCATTACCGTTACCATTACCGTTGTCGCCAGAGTCAGAGTTCCCGTCACGCTTACAACCAGATGGACCAGACATCTCAAACAATACATACTCGGAATTCCAGGTCGTGGTCACCAGTTCGTCTGTCTTCAAGTTAGTATCACAAGAGTAACTCAAAGTAGCATCGATTGTGTTACTGCCCCATTTAACACCTAAGAATCTGATATCAAACCCGCCAGACTCGACCTCTTCTACCTCATACTTGGCACTTTTATGGACATCCAATTTTTGTGTCAAATGGTCGCTTCCATCCACCTTAACATGCCTGATGGCACACATCAAGTCATCGCTCGAACACTCACTGGGCCTCTGTCTCCGAGATCCGTCTTCACAAGGAGCAAGATACCACATCTCTGAAGTCTTGCTGGGTGGAGTGTCCAACTCATTCTTCAGCAGTATATCCTTGTTCGCAACGTTATAATTGCTCAAAACGTTGTGATTCTTACAATTGAGGGCCACCACGCTGCTTGCCATGGCCAAAGCCACTACCTGTCCTAACATAACCATTGCTATATCTCTATCAGGACGTTTCAATACTATAAAAAGACTGCAACCAATCTTATTACTATATCGACTTGATACTAGAGCAGTTTATATGACTACAACTAATATTATTCTTATATCTTCAGGTGTTTCCAGCCGTTGTGTAAGATAGCTGGCAACGAGTGAATGGATAATATAGAAATATAGAGATATAGATATTTAATTGTATTACAGTAACTGGAAATGTGTGGAGTTTATACGGATATATATCGTTAATATTACAAGTAGTGATTTGTTGCGTAAACTGTACCTTTTACAGAATAACTGCCTGGGATATGTATTGTTATGCTGACCAGTATCTGTAGTACTGTGGTACTTCGATGGATACCGGTTTGACCTCCTTAGGCTCTGTAGATGACTTTGAATCACCTGGCGTAGCCAAAGATGGCGTAGGTGGGTCCATTACATGGTCCCTGATTACTTCTAGATCCTTCTTTAGAGCCTCCTTATCATCTGCATCTTCTAGAATCTTGGTCGCTATCTCCATGACCGATCTCGCATTCTTGGCTATCTGGAGTCTCTGCAGAAGTAAGGACTCCTGTTGTTTCTCCAACATTCTCTTTTCAAGATCAAAACTCTTCTCCATTTGATTTAGTAATTCTAGGTTAGAATCTAGTTTTTGTAATTGGATTTGTACTAATTCATGGGAGAGAGCGTGTAAATGTTTCTCCTCATTGTTGGCATAAACACCAGAGCGTACGCCCAGGGATGCAATGGCAATCTCAGAGCCTTCTTTTGCGTCACTCTTCGTATTTTTTAGATTCTGTTCATGAACGTCTTCAATCCGTTGTATAGCTCTGCTGGTCATATTCTTCACTATCTGAGGATCAACCATACCTACTAAAAATGCAATTGTCGATAAGATAGGGTTCTCACTCTTAGAGAAAGGCAAATGAGGAGCAAATTTGATAGGGCCCAAATCTTTACCACCTTCACCGTTGTATAAAAATTTGTCTTCGATAGGTAGCTGAAGGAACTTGAGAATACATTGTTCTGGTGTTTTATTACCAATCTCAGAAGCCACTTTGTACCAATCTACACCATGTTTTTGCATACCATCCAGTAGTTTTTGCAAATCTTCTCTGCTCCATTCCTCGTCTGTGTGATCCAAAATCTTTGGTTTCTTCAACTTATGCTCTTCATTGAAGATCGCCTCACTAGACCTTTTTAAACTACTACGTTCTTGGCCCTCATGGTGAGCCGGAGCTGTTTGTTGTTCTGTAGATTCTGTATTTTTTTCATCTTGATTCTCTTTCTTCACCTCAGTCTTTGTATGTTGTTTGTGGTGCACACTATTTTCGATTTTGCCTTCTATAAATTTTCTTTTCTCTTCTTTTAGATATCTGTACAGTGCACTTTCTGAGTCATTCACATCCATCATCTTCTTCAACTTTGCCATATCTGGTAGTTGAACAGATGGTTTATAACTTTCGAATGGGAACAATCCACGAGGAGCATCATGTCTCGTAGAGTAATCACCAGTAAAAGGAGGTTCAACATTCTTGGGTAATACTTTAGCATCCACCTGATAGTTTATAATACCCCACTTTGTTAAAAATTTGTGTATTCTGAACAACGCAGCAGCATCACCAGAAACATTTCTTCTTGCAGCTGTCACCGTAAAATATTCATTTGGATTCAATCTATATGCATTTACCATGAAGTTTCTGTACTTTAAATATACTTGAGGAGTTTTGGAAGGAATCCTGTTAGTGAAAAACTCTGGCAGGGACTTCTTTTCAATCTCATGTATCTTTCTTAAGTCAAACCATTTAGAATAACTTGGTATCACAATTTCATGTGTCTGGATTAAAGCATATTCTGAATCATTTGATGCCTGTTCTCCTTCAGTGGCCGGAGACCCTGTTAACTGTGCTTCATCCTTTTCTTCTTTTAATAAATCATTTGGTGACTCTATTCCATCCTGCATCTTGACATCTTCTGTAGTATGGTCTTGTACATTTTTATCCTGCCCAGGTATTTCATCAACAGGGTTTTCACCTGAGAGTTTTTCATCAGAGGGCTTTTCAATGGGCAATCCATTAGATATCTCTAGAGTAGGTAATTCCTCTGTGGGTGAATGCTCTTTAGGCTGCTCATTGGATGTGATGCCGTGTACATGAGAAGTACTTTCGTTAGTGTGCTCTTGAGTTATATCTTCTTTAGTGGGTAGTTGAGTGGAAGCTGGCCCATCAATATGCTGCTCATGTGATACATGTCCAAGGGATGGCTGTTCAGAGGAAGTCATGTCTTGACTTATTTGGTCATCAGTAACTTTGGACTGGAGTTGTCCATCGGTAATCTCGTCCTGAGCTTGTTCATCAGTAGGTTTGTCCTTGGAAATTTGTTGATCAGAGACAATTCCTTCTGTAATTTGTTGATCAGAAGCTTTTTCCTGAATTATTGAATCATCTGAAACTTTTTCCTCATTTGGTAACTCATCGGAAGCCTTAAATTCATTTCCGTCATCACCAGAGACCCTTTCCTCATTTGGTTGTTCATCAGCCCTATCTTCAATTGGTTGTTCATTAGAAATCTCTCGACCAGTTGGCAATTCTGTAGCATCATCTTGTAATTCTACATCTGATTTATTATCGTTAGGTTGTTCTGAGTCCTGCTTGTCTTCAGTAGGCTGTTCTACTTCTGGTTTATTTTCAGCAGGTTGTTCTGCGTTTAGACTGTCTTCGATTGGTTGTTCTACTTCTTGTTTATCATCCGTAGGTTGTTCTGAGTTTAGATTGTCTTCGATTGACTGTTCTGCGTCTAGCTTTTCTTCGATTGGTTGTTCTAGTTCTTGTTTATCATCTGTAAGTTGTTCTGCTTTTAGATTGTCTTCGATTGGTTGTTCCGCATCGGTCTTATCTTTGTTAGGGTCTGTGTCTGACTTAACCTCAGTGGGTTGTGATATAGATGATACAGGTTCTGTCACATCTGCCGGTTCTTGTGCTTCCATTTCTGTTACATCCACAGCCTCTTTTTCAGGTGCCTCAGATTCCTGTTCCGATACTTTGTGCTCTGGCTCAAAATCTAGTATACCTGGCGCATCACCAGCGGCATCACCAGCGGTATCACCAGCGGCATCACCAGCATCCTCATGTGCATCCTCAGCTTCCCCCGGCGAAGACGTCTTGATCCGAGACTTCTCGTCAGCGCTCTCGTACACCGAGTAGTCCTGCGCGTCGTTCCCGTCGTTCCCGTCGTTATCGCCAAACAGGTCCACGTCCATGTCAAAGTCCATCCTATTCCCGTTACGCGCAATGTACTACTTACAACTACTGCGCGGCTAAATACCACTTCCGAGCCCTCTGATTTATGTATGAGGAAGAGACGCCAAGCTAAAGACCCCCATCAGCTTGGGAAGTTCCGGCAAAAATCAAAATATCTCTTCACACGGATATAACTACATACGTATATCATGTCATACGTGAACAGCCGTTCGAATCCTCCTGGGAGCAGAAATTCATCAAAAGTTTTCTGGAAATTTCAAAATTTCAATTAAAAAAAAAAATTTAAAATAAAAAAAAAAACTCAGGACTATAAAGAAACCAGATCCTGGAGTTCTTGGACAGTTTACACAACACTCCTAGTGCAGTAAGCCTTTTTATAAGAGTCAAGTGCGATAATGGAGAGGGACTACCATGTGAATACGGGGTTCCAGATGGGGCGGCGCGAGGAGGAGCGCGGGATAGCGATGGCGCCGGCGTCGCTGCGGATGATGGGGAAGAGTGGTGCGCGGGAGCTGATGGAGCCAGCCACTGTGAATGCTGGAGTACAGGATATAGATGCGAATGCGGAGATGCAGGCTACGGATATGCCAGGAGCACCTGCGTCCGTGCCTGCAGAGAGGAAAAGTCAGGGCCAAGGACAGAGCCAAGGACAGGGCCAAGGACAGGGCCAAGGACAGGGCCAGGGCCAGGGCCAAATGAAGCAGTTCCACAGGAAGTCGCTGGGCGACTGGGATTTCTTGGAGACAGTGGGTGCTGGGTCTATGGGGAAAGTGAAGCTGGCGAAGCACAGACGTACAGGAGAGGTGTGTGCCATCAAGATTGTAAATAGGGCAACAAAGGCCTTCCTGCACAAGGAGCAGAACAGCCCGCCGCCGGTAAACAACCAGGAGATTATGGAGAGACAGAAGAAACTGGAGAAAGAGATATCCAGAGATAAGCGGGCCATACGGGAGGCATCCTTGGGCCAGATTTTCTACCACCCGCACATATGCAGGTTGTTCGAGATGTGTACCATGTCCAATCACTTCTACATGCTCTTTGAGTACGTTGCAGGTGGCCAGTTGCTGGACTACATTATCCAGCATGGCTCCTTACGAGAGCACCACGCGCGCAAGTTTGCCAGAGGAGTCGCTAGCGCTTTGCAGTACTTGCATGCCAATAACATAGTGCACCGTGACTTGAAGATCGAAAACATCATGATATCAAACTCCGGTGAAATTAAGATTATAGATTTTGGTCTTTCAAACGTTTATGATACGAGAAAACAATTGCATACATTCTGTGGGTCACTATACTTTGCCGCACCAGAACTTTTAAAAGCACATCCTTATACAGGTCCAGAAGTGGACGTTTGGTCTTTTGGTGTGGTGCTATATGTACTGGTGTGCGGTAAAGTGCCGTTTGATGACGAGAATTCAAGTGTTCTGCATGAAAAGATTAAAAGGGGTAAGGTCGAATACCCACAACACTTATCCATAGAAGTGATGTCATTACTATCTAAGATGCTGGTTGTCGATCCATCTCGTAGAGCTTCATTGAAACAAGTAGTGGAACATCCATGGATGACTAAAGGCTACGACACCCCTGCACCGTCATACGTACCAAACAGAATACCGTTGACTCCAGAAATGTTAGACTCTACTGTCTTAAGAGAAATGTTTAGATTGGAATTCATTGAAGACATAGAAGAAACAAGAAAACTATTAGCAACAATTGTTTCAGACCCAACCTATCTCACATTATCAAACGAATACTGGACTAGACTACAGTCTATAACCGAGACAACAGGTCAGGGTAAAACGACTCATTTTGAAATTCAAGGTGTATCAATTAACTTTCATTTGACTTCGGGTGTGAACAAAATACCATTTGAGGATCCTACTAGGGCATTTCATCCACTACTATCTATTTATTACCTAGTTGCTGAGATGTTACAACGTAAGATGGCCAAGCTGCAAAAGAAACAAGCATTGATACAACAACAGCAACAACAAATTCAAAAACAACAGCAGCAACGTGTGCAACAACAACAACCACCACAACAAAAGCAACCATTAACACCTAAGGAACCTGAACAAACAGAATTTGCTTATTCAAAGACTCCCAACACTTCAGATAAGTCTGCAGGTTTGACCGTTCCGAGCAGACCAACTGACATCATTAATGAAATGAAAGCGAAATCTGATAGAACTGACTATATTATGAATACTCCAAAACAAGACACTGGCTCTAATACTACTGTTGAAAAATTATACACACCAAAAGAGCAACAATCTGTGGAAAGAAAAACGGCGCCCCTACATATCATGGTACAACCTAAATTAACAATGCCTGAACAGGCTCATACTTCACCCACCACAAGAAAGAGCTCCGACATACATGATGAACTGAATACTGCGATGTCTCCGAAAGTTTTATCAAAAGAGTACGAGCAAAGACCTAACACTCAGCTGGATTCGCCGGAGAAGAAACGCTTCCCCGCACTTTTTGGCAAATTGTCTCAGAAGAGGCAACCTTCTTCTCAACAATCACCTCAATCAAACAACAATCCTCAATTTCAAGTACATGCTGCACCAAACCTGGAACCGGCGAAGAGATCAACTAAAACACACACTCGTACTGTTTCTGAATATGTGCCTGGCCCCTCCAATAACAAGGAGTTTATTGAAACTTATTTACCATCAAATTATGCCAATAAAAACAATTCACCAAGTAGATCTGTTTCCACAAAGGTGGCCAACACCGAAAGGTTCCCAGCTTTACCAGCGAATGCAAATACAATGGTAGAACAACAATTAGCTAAAGATATGGATAATCTTAACGTCAATAACAACACCAACAGAGCTCCTGATACATCAAGTGCTGATTATGATGAAAACAAACCTTTACCACCATTAACAGTAACTAAAGGTAGAAAACTACATCCTAGCGCAAGAGCAAAGTCTGTTGGTCATAGCAGAAGAGAGTCACTTAAATTCACAAGACCACCAGTACCCACTAATGTCCAAGGCTATGATAATGATGATGCTGGATTCTTGGAGTACAGTGATGACAATAGAAACGATTCAGCAATTATTAGAACACCAAACAGTTCAAAATATTTATCACCACCTACACCAAATACCAGATTCGGCTTTGGATCAACAGAGGAGCTTACCGATGAACAAATTCTGGAACAAGCTTCTCGTGCTCCTCCTGGAACAATGCCATCTATTGATTATCCAAGGTCTTTGTTCTTGAAGGGTTTCTTTTCCGTGCAAACAACATCATCTAAACCTCTTCCTATTGTTCGTTATAAAATCATGCATTTGTTGAAAAAGATGCATGTTGAGTTCAAAGAAGTTAAAGGTGGATTTGTTTGTACACACGAAGGCCAGTTAAGTTTCTTAAATAATGATAATGAACTTCCTGAGTACAATCCATTAGCAGAGACAGACGAGAACAACATTGATAACAGGCTAACAATAAATACAAACTTGTCTCCTCATCCATCCCAGAACCATCTACAGCTACCTACTCCTATTGAGAATCAAGCCGTAACATATAGAAGTATCAGATCTGGATCAAGACAAAATTCCATTAGAAGACAAGGTTCCACAAAAATTTCACCAAATATACCTACAACTCCAATGGCAACCACTGAACATCATAGGAATATTTCTGAAGTTATGTCACCAGTTGCCCAAAATATCAACCTTGGCAGCACACTCTCTGACGAACACTCAACAACATCTCTCGACAATATTGCAAATCAAGAAGATATCTTAACTACTTCAAGGGTTCAAAATATGAATAGACCTGACCTTGACTTAGAACAACAAGCTATCGCAAAAGCATCTAATGAAAAAAGCAGAGTTAAATTTGAGATTCACATCGTTAAGGTGCGGATTGTGGGTCTTGCTGGTGTCCATTTCAAGAAAGTGTCCGGTAACACTTGGCTATATAAAGAGTTGGCATCCCATATCCTAAAGAACCTAAATCTTTAATTTACAGTAATATAATATTCTTTGATTTTATTCCATTGCAATTTTATATATATTTCGTAATTGTTCAAAACATTTGCTACTGAAATATCTAAAAATTCTTACCCAAAATAAATATTCTATATGCTTGATAATATAAACTTGATACTAACCAAAAAATCGAATTTCTTAAGATCAAACCCCAAAGGCTCATTATAGCTACTATAGTGAGTTTTCATAAGATTTCACTCTTGAAAAATGAAAGGCTCTTTCATTTTTCAATGAATTTTCCATTTCCACACCTTCATTATCAATAACAACCGAAGAAAGCCAAGCTAATTGGTGATGCTTTTTTCTTCCTTGATTTTTTATTACAAACTTTTCATGAAACTCATACTTATCCGATGTTCTAGTAATATGCAAAAGTCCAAAATCATAATCGAAACCTAATGACCACCTACAAATCTCTGAATCTTTAATAGGTGTTTCCTTAGAGAAATGCTTAACTACAAAACTCGGTTCATCTGTAGTCAACAGTCTTAGACAAGAACCATCTGGATAAAATCTGAAGTATCTATAATACGTCAGTATATGAATGGGATTCATGAGTGACAAAGAACCCTCATCATTTGCCCCATACCGTATTACATTAACGACACTAATGTAAATACCATGGTATTTTATGAAGGGCCTGTTGCATATCATTTGCTTTGCATCATCACCCCATATCTCTTTAGTAAAAGATTTCATATCTGTGACTTTATTCATTTGTAAAGTCTCGGAGTCATACACCTGCTTGGGATAAATATAATCGGCAAATGCTTGATAGGGCAAACTATTATGAAAACATAGCTTATTGAAAGATGCACATGTTTTTGATAAATTCACCCATGATTCACCTGACATATAAACTACCTGCTTAATTATTTGTAGTAGTATATCATCGGGTAGCATTTCCAGTATCCAACATGGATCTACAGGCCCTGCTTCCTCACTTGTACCATTGACATCGCTGGTATTTTCAGTATGATCATTGCTCTTATCATTTAAATTCATAGCTTCTAGTTTCTGTTGCAGCATATAGTCTTCCTGTAACTTCTTTCGATACAGTTTCTCGACACCATCATGAACTTTCAATGCCTTTCTATAAAAATTGATGGCATCCATCAGAGATCCGGCCTGCTCTTTTGCAGCACCTTGTTCCCATAACTGCAAAGCTTCATCCGCACGAGGATTGGTATCCTCGGTGTTACAACTCACAGCATCCTGATCTCCCATATTTTGAGTTCAGTGTAAATCAGGTCCCTATAGTCAAATCGGACATTAATAAATAAGCCACAGCTGCACGTAAATTAACTAGAAAACCAATGCAGTAATGCAACTGTAATCACTTTGGTAGGGTTTCAGCTCCAATATTATTATTCTAAGCACTGTATCCGTCCAGTTTGGTAAGTAGAACTGCGATGAGCTTTAGGTATCTGCCCATTTTATGCCAAAAGGTTGCTGATTGTGATTTTTTTTCAAATCCCAGTGAAAATCCCGTATAAACTGCGTTTTCGGGCAAAAATGAGAGGCGATGACTTCAGTTGGATCACTAATACAAGCTCACCAAAGGGTATGTATGTCACTCGATATCATAGCATTGGACCATTTGATCCGCCAATCAACAGATCAATTTCATTTAGCAGTGTGAAATCCAAGTTATATTCGAGTTTCAAGTCTGTACCGCTGGATAATGTACCTAATAAAAGGTCCAGAGGCTCTGTACCTGCGGGTTCGTTGTCGTTATCGACAAATTTCTTTGCTATCTCATATGTTAACGATGGCGATTTTAAGAACGCCATGAACTGCTTGTAATGCCTGTTACTTATGGTTTCCGTTTTCATGCATTGTAATGAAAGGATCACGCAGTATACCATGTACAAATTTGTTGTTTGAAAGCCACCGAATTTTATTTCCCAACCTTCCAACAATAAAGACAATTCATCTATGTGCTCCGTGATCAGTTCTCTACTTAGTTTAAGTTCTTCCAAAAAAGGCTTGTTGTAGGATATCAGTACAAGATAGTAGTGAAACCATATGTATGCCCTGGATGGGTTAAAATCGTGCATATTCTTTATCGTGGATCTAGACCACCGGAGTTCCTTTGGCAGGTCTTTTCGCCAGTTATACATTTCTAAATTGAACTTCGATAAGTGTTCTCTTCTCTGCATAGGAAACTCCGACTGGCCAAATATCTTAGGCGCAAACACCTCCGTAATTCTACAAACCACAATCAGGTTCTTTAAAGGCTTGGCCATTGATAAAGTGCATTTGGGATCAAATATAAAATCTTCAATACCAGACTCTATCTCAGGCAGTTCGTCAGTCTCCGGCACTGTGGAGTTCGAAAGTTTTAAAATTGTGGTTCTTCCAAATAATAACGTAATCAAATGATCAGCAATATAACAACCCCAGTAAACTCTACTACGCACCTCGATATCAACCCCAGATAGCTCATCTTCGTAAACATGGGCCCAAGCTTCTGGGTTCAAATGTAAACCTATTTCATATGATATTCTAAAAGCCAGTCCAGATAAGTACCATGCCATTGGGTTGTCACCATGGCCTATGTCATAAAATGCTAAGCATAATAAAGTTTGAATTATGGCTAGTTTTGATGACGATGTGGATTCATCATTAAGATCTTCATTCAGTTGAAATATCTTAGTCAATACCATACTCTTTGATCTTCTGTAATACTCGGCACCCATGTTGGCTACATCATCTGATCTGTCAGCAATCTGTGCACCTAGAGCAAATATTGCATACACCAACTCCTCAGAACAGTAATAACTCTTTGTGTTAAAATCACCAAAAAAAGAATTAAGGAATGTCTCTCTATGAATAAACATAAAATGACCAGGGTACAACCATTTGAAGAACAACGATAAGCCTTTCAAAATGGTTGGATTTTTGCTTAAGTTTAACAACTGTCTCTGAGAGCTTGTTTGAGTTATAGGTGGCCTGGGTCTCTTCAATGACAACGAATTTGATGGATATATACCGATATTTGTACTTAGACCGCCGCTATTCAAGTTCTCAACGGAACCATCAGACGCATTCAGTGAGCCCACACTTTCCACCTCATCGATCCCAGAGTCAACAGTCCCACGCATCTGTGTAATGTGCATCTCCAAGTCTTTAACCCGCTTCTCAAGACTCTGCACATATGCTACTGAAGTTCTATTACTCCTCAGATCATTATTGGTCATAACACACTCGATCTTGTGCTTGACGCAATTTGAACATGGCACCTTCTTATCGCACCGCCTTCTGCGCTTCCTGCAACCTTCACACGCCAACTTGCGTACACCAGACATGGTCAATAACCCACAAACAACTGCTATTAACCACTTTCACCTTCTACTTAGGTCAACTGTCCCTCATTACATCAAAATAACCTCTTATTTCTACTTTTGCGATGAGCTTGTGCGATGCGATGAGCTAGGAAACTGGGTTTATCGCATAGTAAGGCAAGATGGAGTAGTCCATGTAGTTATAAAAATTCTATGTTGTATGTATTGTATAGTGTATATCTTTACTCGCTGAGAAACTGGACAAGTTTCTTGCTGAAGTAGTCTGGGTTATCTAGGAACAGGTTATGTCCTGCGTCAGGTACTTCCAAATAGGAGGCAGAGCCACCTGAAGTGCTGGCAACTCTAAACTTCTTCAAGCGTTCGACCATGAGATAACCAGCGTAGCTGTTCATCCAGTCGTGGTCACCGTAAAATACAGATACATCTGGCACTTTCAACTTGTCTATGGTGTCCATGATGGGGTCTCTTGCGAGCAGACTGCGTGTGAACAAGTGCTTCAGAGCATGGACGTTCTGCTTGGCGAAATGCTTCTTGCCCAGGAAGGACTCGAACAAGTAGTCCTTGTATGCCTGGCTGGGTACCTTGGCGTAACTGGAATTGATAAAGGACAGACACAGCTTGTCTCCTATTGGCCCCATCCACCTGAGCACGCTAAACTGGTTCTCGAACAGGAACTTTGGAGCCTTGCGCTTTCTAGTGTACAGGTATGAGGAAGGATCAGACTCCTGCAGTTCATAGACCACGTTCTCCTCAAACGTGTTATTTATCGAGTGTATGTTGCGCTCCATACCCAGCGGTGACAGCAGGCAGAGCTTGTTCACGGACTCAGGGTACTTCAGGGCGTACTTGTAGGACAGGTACCCGCCAAACGAGTGGCCCACAAGGTTGAACTTGTCTAGGTTGTTCTCCTTTCGCCACTGCTCGATGCTCTCCACATAGTAGTCCTCGTACTGCTGCAAGTACCGCCTCTTCTCCCGGTGTGTGCGCAGCATCAGCTCCTGATCCACCTGGGCATCCGTCACCGGCTCGGCAGCACGTCTGGCGCCCTGCACCACGGTGAACTTGTTCTCCTCGATCTTGAACTTGGCCTTTGGCGCCTCACCCTCTGCCACCAGCGGCGGTGCCTCGCTCAGCCCATTGGCCGGGAGGTCTATAGCATACAGGTCCCGTATGTGCCTCGACAGCGGCGCAAAACAGCGGTGGTACGCCATAGAAGAGGCTCCATACCCATGCACTAGCAGCGTCGGAGTCACCACCCGGTCGCCGCCTCTGAAGTACCACTGGTTCACCCCACACCGCAGCACCGCCCGCTGGCCCTCGACAGGCACTTCCTCCATCACCTTATATTGCAAAGTCTCGAGGTCATCGCCTTTGCACCACATTGCATAGAAAGGAATAAGTTGTAGTTGTTGTAGTAATGGTAGTTGTAGTTGTAGTTTCTGGATGTAGTTTCTGGATGTAGCAGAAGTAGCTACTGTGTCTGTGCTATATATGACTTCATTGGGTGGCGTTGAAAGTATGGACGATTACAAGGCGTTGATGGAGGCGCAAGAGCAGTGGGAGCAATCTGTTGAGCAACTGAACGAAGTGCTGAACTGGGTGCTGCTGCCGCTGCTGGGGAAGTACATGGGACGCAAGCTGGCCTGGCGCCTGTGGCGGGCCATTGCTGGCTGGTGAGGGCAGGCCTTGGCCACTTTATATACACTTACATAGACATCCTATTGGTTTCCAACTATCTGCTTAGAGGGCCGCTAGAAAAGCTGCTGAAAGGTGCTGAAAGGTGCTGAAAGCGGGAGAAAAGACCATACAGGGATGTGGAACTACACAGGGCACAAGCCTGGGCTTATTCCCCAAGCGATGCACCGCTGGGGCTCCATTACATGTACCATTTATAGCTAATACCATAGAAATTTTATGACTCACTGAAAATTTTGGCGAAAATTTGCGGGACGAGTATAAAAGCAGGACAATGGCGATGCCTGGCAGGAGGTGAGCAAGGACCCCAGGACAAGACACTATAGATTAAATGCTGGTCAAAGTTCCTATTCTAGGGCGGGAGACCATTCATGTTGGTTACGGTGTGCGTTCGCACATTGTGGAGACGATTGTGGGGCTGAAGTCGTCGACCTATGTGGTTATCAATGACAGCAATGTTGGGCGTGTGCCATACTTCCAGGAGCTTTTGAGTGATTTTGAAGCGCAATTGCCTGCTGGGTCGCGGTTGCTGCGGTATGTGGTGAAGCCCGGTGAGGCTAACAAGACTAGGGCCACCAAGGAGCAGATCGAGGACTACCTGCTGAGCGAAGGCTGCACCCGTGACACTGTGATCGTGGCTGTCGGTGGTGGTATCATCGGCGATATGATCGGGTATGTCGCTGCCACCTTCATGCGTGGTGTGCGTGTCGTGCAAGTTCCCACCTCTCTGCTGGCGATGGTCGATTCATCCATTGGTGGTAAGACTGCGGTCGACACCCCGTTGGGTAAGAACTTCATCGGTGCGTTCTGGCAGCCTGAGTTTGTTCTAGTGGACATCAAGTGGCTGCAGAGCTTGCCAAAGAGAGAATTTATTAACGGTATGGCAGAGGTCATCAAGACGGCGTGTATCTGGAACGCCGACGAATTCCAAAGATTGGAGACCCACGCAGACGAGTTTTTGCACGTTGTCAACACCCCAAAAATCTCAGAGAAGGAAGGATTCCAACTATACGACACTGACATTGAATCTATAAAGGAACACATCTTCAAGCTGGTTCTAGAGAGTATCAAAGTTAAAGCAGAAGTGGTCTCATCAGATGAGCGTGAATCAAGCTTGAGAAACCTGCTGAACTTCGGCCACTCAATTGGCCATGCTTACGAAGCTATCCTAACACCACAAGCTCTACATGGTGAATGTGTATCGATTGGTATGGTTAAGGAAGCGGAATTATCACGTTACTTGGGTATTCTTTCCGCTACCCAGGTTGCAAGATTGTCGAAGATTCTGGTCGCATACGGCTTGCCAGTGTCCAAGGATGAAAAATGGTTCAGAGAACTAACACTAAACAAAAAGACCCCTCTAGATACTTTACTGAAGAAGATGAGTATTGACAAGAAGAATGATGGTTCTAAAAAGAAGGTGGTATTGCTTGAGACAATTGGTAAATGTTATGGTAAGTCTGCCCATGTAGTATCTGATGAGGATTTGAGATTTGTGCTAACAGATGAAACCTTGGTTTATCCTTTCAACAACATCCCCAGAGATCAGAACAAGACTGTCACCCCACCAGGTTCCAAGTCTATCTCTAATAGAGCGCTGGTTTTGGCTGCCCTAGGTAAAGGTACCTGTAGAATCAAGAACTTACTGCATTCTGATGATACTAAACACATGCTGACAGCTGTTCAAGAACTAAAGGGAGCCAACATTTCCTGGGAAGACAATGGTGAAACTGTTGTTCTAGAGGGCCAAGGTGGTAGTACCTTGGTAGCTTGTGAAAACGATCTTTACTTGGGTAATGCTGGTACTGCCTCTCGTTTTTTGACATCTGTTGCTGCACTAGTAAACTCCTCTTCACAAAAAGACCATGTTATATTAACAGGTAATGCTAGAATGCAACAACGTCCAATCGGTCCATTGGTTGATTCTCTACGTAACAATGGTATTAAAATCGATTATGTAAAAAATGAAGGCTGTCTACCGTTGAAAGTACATACTGACTCTGTCTTTAAAGGTGGTAGAATTGAGCTTGCTGCAACTGTTTCATCTCAATATGTTTCATCCATTCTAATGTGTGCCCCATATGCTGAAAACCCTGTTACTTTAGCTCTTGTTGGTGGTAAACCAATTTCAATCTTATATGTTGAGATGACTATCAAGATGATGGAAAAATTCGGTATTAAGGTTGAAAAATCAACTACTGAAGAATACACTTACATTATTCCAAAGGGCCATTACGTTAATCCAGCAGAATATGTTATTGAGAGTGATGCATCAAGCGCTACATATCCATTGGCTTTCGCTGCATTGACTGGTACTACAGTGACTGTTCCAAATATTGGTTCTGCTTCTCTGCAAGGTGATGCTAGATTTGCCACTGACGTTCTACAACCAATGGGCTGTTCTGTTACTCAAACAGCCACATCAACAACCGTTACTGGTCCTCCAGTTGGCCACTTGAAACCATTAAAGCATGTTGATATGGAGCCTATGACTGACGCGTTCCTAACAGCCTGTGTTGTAGCTGCAGTAGCTCACGACAATGACCCTACATCGAAGAACACAACTACCATTGAAGGTATTGCTAACCAGAGGGTAAAGGAATGTAACAGAATTGAGGCAATGTGTACACAATTGGCTAAGTTTGGTGTAAGAACTAACGAATTACCAGATGGTATTCAAGTTCATGGCTTACATTCTATCAATGACTTGAAAGTACCAAGCATTGGTAACGAAGCTGTTGGTGTCTGTACCTATGATGATCACCGTGTTGCTATGAGTTTCTCTCTACTAGCTGGCATGGTCAACTCAGAACAACCAAATTCAAGTAACCCAACACCTGTCCGTATTCTAGAAAGACACTGTACCGGTAAGACTTGGCCTGGCTGGTGGGATGTTTTACATACTGAGCTTGGTGCTCAACTAGATGGTGCTGAACCACTTGAGTTGAATTCGATGAAGAACGCAAAGAAAAGTGTGGTAATCATCGGTATGAGAGCAGCTGGTAAAACTACAATTAGCAGATGGTGTGCTGCAGCACTGGGCTATAAACTTGTCGATCTAGATACTCTATTTGAAGAAAGATATGGACATGGAATGATAAAAGATTTCGTTAGCCAACACGGCTGGGAAAAGTTCCGTGAAGAGGAAGCTAGAATTTTCAAAGAGGTTATTGAAAACTATGGCGATGCAGGTTACGTTTTTTCAAGTGGTGGCGGCTTAGTTGAAAGTTCTGAATCTAGACGTATATTGAAATCATTTTCCAAGAGCGGTGGTTATGTACTTCATCTGCACAGAGATATCGAAGAGACTATTATGTTTCTTCAAAAGGATCCTACCAGGCCTGCATATGTGGAAGAGATCAGAGAAGTTTGGAATAGAAGGGAATCTTGGTACAAGGATTGCTCAAACTTCTCGTTCTTCGCCCCACATTGTAACTCTGAAGTAGAATTCCAAAATCTAAGGAGGGCATTCACCAAATTCATTAGAACTATCACAGGTGTAACGACTGTAGATATCCCTACAAGAAGATCAGCATTTGTTTGTTTGACATTTGAAAATTTGACTGAATATACAAATTCATTAAAAGCGATTACATACGGTTGCGATGCTGTAGAAGTTAGAGTAGATCACTTATCCAATATGGACGAAGACTTCGTTAGTAAGCAAATTTCTATTCTCAGAGCTTCAACTGATGGCCTGCCAATTATCTTTACTGTTAGAACCAAAAAGCAAGGTGGTAAGTTCCCTGATGAGGACTATGAAACCCTTCAAAAGCTACTGATAACTGCTTTGAAGGTTGGTGTTGATTACATTGATTTGGAACTAACTTTGCCAATTGGTATTCAATACAAAGTTTTGAACATGAAGAGAAATACGAAAATTATTGGCTCTCACCATGACTTTGCTAGTGCCTACCCATGGGATCACTCCGAATGGGAGAACAGGTACAATCAAGCTCTTGCCATGGATGTTGATATTGTTAAATTTGTTGGAATGGCCAAAAGCTTCGAAGACAATTTAATGTTAGAGAGATTCAGGGACTCACATACAACTAAACCATTAATTGCCATCAATATGGGAGCACATGGTCGTGTCTCTCGTGTTTTAAATACAATTTTGACTCCTGTGACCTCAGAACATCTTTCAGAAGTTGCTGCTCCTGGTCAACTAACTGTTGCTGAGATCAACCGTATCTACACAGAAATGGGTGGTATCACTAAGAAGGATTTCTTTGTTGTTGGTAGCCCAATTGGCCATTCTAGGTCACCTGTTCTTCACAACACTGGCTACTCAGTGTTGGGCCTACCACATCATTTCGATAAATTCGAAACTACCTCGGCTGAAGAAGTTAAGAAGCACTTACTAGATAACAAAGCTAACCTAGGTGGTTTGGCTGTAACTATTCCTCTAAAATTGGACATTATCAAGTATATGGATGAATTAACGGAGTCTGCTAAGGTAATTGGTGCTGTGAACACTGTCATTCCATTAGGTAATTCTAAATTCAAAGGTGACAACACTGATTGGCTGGGCATTCGTAACTCTCTTGTTTCAAACGGTGTTCCTGAGTCTGTCTCAGGCTTATCTGGTTTGGTTGTTGGTGCTGGTGGTACCTCCAGAGCCGCAATCTTTGCCCTACATAAGCTTGGCTGCCAGAAGATATTCATTGTTAATAGGACAACCGAAAAGTTAGAAGAACTTGTGAAATTTTTCCCTGAAGAGTACAACATAGTTCCAATCAAGGAAGCTGAAGAGGCAGAAGCTGTAAATGAAACTATCGGCGTTGCAGTGAACTGTGTACCAGCTGATAAACCATTAGATGCAAAGCTAGAGAGCTTGCTGGAAAGACTACTATTAAAATCTTCTCACACTCATTTTGTATCAACTTTGGTGGAAGCTGCATACAAGCCAAGTGTGACGCCAGTGATGAAGCTGGCTAAGGACAAATATCAGTGGAGAGTTGTCCCAGGTGCCCAAATGTTGGTTCACCAAGGTGTTGCACAGTTCGAGACCTGGAATAACTGTAGAGCCCCATTCAAGGCTATCTACGATGCAGTAACCGAGATATGATTTGAATTTATGGTCCCTGTTGCAAGTCCCCGTAAAAGGTATGAGCTTCAATTCTTTTTGATTGACTTGGCACAATAACTGGGCTGTCTCACTCTATTATTGCTATGATGTATACGAGTTTTCTTTATGCTGATTATTTATAATTTATGTACATGTTATAGAATATATATATAACGTACCATTAGAATCGAAATGATTATTAATACCGACTCACTGTATCCATCATATCCAGTTTAGTTTTATCGGTGATATCACCTGATAAAAGCTAAACGACGCATTGTTCTCTTAAAAGCTCATCGCAGTTTGGTTCTTTAATTCTTCCAACTCTTATAAATTTGGTATCCATTTCATGAAATCAACTGCTACAACTTCAATATCAGGTAATAAACAGGATATTAACAATCATTATGACATCCAAGACCAGGAAAGTAGCCGTTATCACTGGTGCCAATAGTAACCTTGGGTTGAACATTGCTTATAGATTAATCGAAAGACAGTCTGCTGACGTCAGATTGACCCTTGTGGTCACTTCGAGGACGTTGCCTCGAGTAAGAGAGGTTGTTGAGTTGATCAAGAAGTTTGTTGCAACTCAGGAGGATCCATGCTCTGTGGATTTTGACTATTTACTTGTGGATTTCACCAACATGGTGAGTGTTTTGAACGCGTACTATGACTTGAACCAGAAATACGAGAGCATCAATTACTTCTTTGTGAATGCTGCACAGGGTGTCTATGATGGTATTGACTGGATTGGTGCTGTAAAGCAGGTGCTATCTGATCCACTTGAAGCTGTTACCAACCCCACTTATAGGAAACAGCTAGTGGGTGTCAAATCAAAGGATGAAATGGGACTGGTCTTTCAGGCCAATGTATTTGGACCATATTATTTGATCCAGAAAATTCTACCTCAATTGTCGAAGGGGAAAGCTACTGTGGTTTGGATTTCCAGTATTATGGCTGACCCAAAACACTTATCTCTACAGGATATCGAAATGATCAAATCAGATGTTACTTATGAAGGTTCTAAGAGAGTTGTAGACTTATTACATTTGGCCACTTATAAGCAAATGAAATCTCAAGGTATTCACCAGTACGTGGTTCAACCCGGTATTTTCACCAGTTATTCATTCGCCAAGTACTTGAACTTCTTCACCACTTTTGGTATGTTGTTCTTGTTCTATTTGGCCAGACTACTTGGATCCAAATGGCACAACATTGACGGTTACAAAGCAGCTAATGCTCCAGTATACGTTGCCACTCTAATAAATCCACATTTTGAACACCAAGAAGTTAAGTATGGATCTGCAAGTTCAAGAGATGGTATGGAGTATATTGAAACTACAGACATCGATAAGACCGGATCAAGTGACGTTCTTGCTTACATTGAGAAGAAGAAATTAGAATGGGATGACAAGTTAAAAGACCAAATAACGAACTCAAGAATTCCAATTTAAAGGTATCATATTTTGTGGAATGTTGGCCTTTGTTTCGGTGGTTGAAACTGGTAAAATAGCTTAGCTGGAATAACATTTGTGAATAAGACATATTTTTGGTGTCATTGAAACACGCAGTATATTATCTTGATAAATCAATAATGCATTATTTTTATTCTTTAGGGTTTGCATAACTTTACTAATACTATATATCCATTCTCAGTATATGCCTAATCTGTTGTGTGTGTTTAGTAACATCATCATCCAAAATATGTCCAGCATTCTTTGGACTTTGATTTAATTCTTCTCGCGAAAGTCTAATATAATCCTTCTCTAGTCTCAGAATTTGGAAAAGGTTATGTGCGTCCTCGGTTCTCAAAGAGTATGCCAAAGAATCCTGACTCCAGAATTTACTTAGCTCTATGAGCTCAGTATTTCTTGACGGATCCTGAATTCCAAGAGCAGAACCCCCATTTCTCAGTTTGTTAACAATACTATTTCCAGTATAGTTGGGTAATGTATGCTGAAGAACACCTCTCTGCCGTTCGTTAAGAGCCGAGTCAATTGTACTTTCCTGATGCGGTGGATCAAGGTTCTCGATGGAGTAGTCATCAAATTCACCACAGTATATGTCTACATCTGGCCTAAACTCATCGATATTAATATGACAGTCCTTATGAAAAACTAAACAGTGGGCAGCTCGCTCACACTCAAGTAAACTTTTGATCTGACTCTCTCTAATTGCCTTTCTGTTAAAGAACGGGGAATAGTCATACTCCTGTATATTTATTGAGGGTTTCTTTGAGACTCTTCCAATGTTACGCTTAGGTACATGGATGGTATTCCCATGAGAGATCCTAATTCCTGGAGATCGTATGCTTCTAACTGGTCTTTTCAATGGCGTGGCATTGTTGGCTACCTTGAATTTTGGTGTCTGCCATGGAGGCAACGTCGGCAGCTGGAAGGACCGCTGCCCGGATTTCCTGTTAGAGCCAATATTTCGAGACATAATGTTTCTGGCTTGATTGAATCGTATAGAGACCAGCTCACTGGTCGCTTAAGGTTGCTAATAGTGACAATGACCTCTCTATAAATACTGGCGATGAGCTCACTGATTTGAATCACAAAAGTTTGGGTCTTATTATATGTCGTACATTATGATATAGATATATTGAAGGTAATGGAGTCCAATCAATGGAGTGTTTGCAGGTTGATGTCGGTGTTTAGGAAGTATTAAGTATTAAATATCTATATTATTTTCAGCTCTATTTAGCGTATATGCAAGTGGGAGGTCCCTAGATTAAACCACTTAGTGTTAACTTTTCTAGGAATGGTGAGAGGTCCGCTTTCTTGATTTCGATGATCGATGACTCAAAGTTATCTATCTTGACCTTTGCACCAGTCTGTGCAGTGATTTGTTGAAAAGCCATGCTGAAGTTGTTCAAAATAGGTTTCCGGTTCTGGAGCATGTCTAGTCCTCTTGGGTATCGGGGAGCAAGACCTGCCACAAGGTACGTATCCGTGGCTTCGTCAAGACTAGCTAATACCATTGGCAACAACTGCTTGTCCTCTGATTCTGCACAACATTCCATTAGCCAGTTACCTAATCGAAGCAGTGTCAATGGATTTCTGTATAGATCTAAATCAGGTCCTTCCCTTAGAACACAAAGTCTATAGATCCGTAAATGCTTTATCATTTTCTTTTCTAGTACTGTTACACCGGTGTTGAATATGGCCCTTTGTAAGATTTGGGCATGCTGAATACCAAGTTTTAGGATATCGAGTTTCTTATCATCAAGGGCATCCCAACTTAACCAGAAATTGGATAGCCATCTCTTATGTAATTTCAGACTTTTGTTTTCTTGCTCTGTCAGAGTCTCGTCTTCCTCATCCTTTGATGATATACCATCGTCATGAATAGCTTCTCCCACTTCTAATAATGCATTAAGTGCCTCCAAGTATTCACTTGCACTAATGGATCCTCTATAACCAAATGAACGGACAAAACCATCCCTGACAATATCTTGTAAACCATACCTATCTAGGTTTTTATCGAATATCACACCTAATTCCCTTTTGATTGAGTGATCCATGTATAACCACGACTCCTGAGCTGTGGTTAACGGTATACCCATTCTAGCAAACATCTTATGTAAACGTTTTTTTCCGCTTTCATTCCACAGTGATAACTTGGCATTTACATAGTTTGAGAAGTAGAAACTATCATACAGTGATGAATGCCTTAGAAGAAAAAGATAGTAGTCAGGTTGGATATTTAGCGTCAAAGTGTCTGGTGTCTTCACTCCTGTGCTTTTTGGCGATAATCTTCTTACTTCATCCTGGAGTAGAGGGCAAAGCCTATTATAGATTTGTGTGAATGCCGTATCTAAAGAAGTAGTTCCCAGTATAGTTAGCCATAAATTTTGTAACGTAGTTTCACCAATTGATGATAATAATGAGTAGACCTGAGCAGCTAGCGAGTTTACTACAGTAACACCTTGAGCGTAGTAGTCATCGATTATACTCTCATATTTATGAATCTGTTGTTTCCTCATTTTCCGCTTCCTTTTGTTGTTATCTGTACTATCACTTAGGGAACGCTTCTTAGAATATGGGTCGTCATCATCATCGTCGTCATCATCGTCTTCATCCTGGTCAGTTGCAACATCATCCTCATTATTGTCATCTTCATCGTCACCATCTGGATCTTGATCTTCATCCTGCTCTTTTTCCAACTGGATCAACTTATAGTATGCTTCTTTCACTTCAGAAAGTTGGTCATCTACAGTACCATCGTCAAAACATTGTACTATTTCAGAGCCAAACAAATTATCCAGATTCCATGGCCTCTGTGCGTCCCACACGTATATGTATCGCTTAGAAACACGCTTCTTCCACTTGGCATTCTCTGTTATGTATTCTTCAGGGTCAATCTCCAAAAAGGTCTCAAGGTCAACAACACCACCAAATCCAATAAACATTACAGTGTTGACATTATCATCAATCTGGTCGTAATGGGTTTTCAGCTCGGAGTAACCAAACACAGGAACTATCTGACTCTGGATCAACTGCTTCTTAAACAGCAAAGATAGAATCTTTGCAGCACACAACGCATCTACATTCAAACACGACACAAACAATACCAATTGGCACGACGAGTGACTCGAACAACTGCGAACAATGGTATTATAGGCCTCACCGTACTTGTCTACAGCATAGTACATCAGGTCCACCTTTTAAATTCAATCCTCCAACTTCGTAGCTCACCTGCACTACTTCGAAACCAACTATCAAAATGTAATACACCTCTTGTCGAGCAACGATATCTATGTAATGGCCACTATTGTTGACAATGAAGCCTATTGTATTATCGTGTTGTTTTCTAGCTCATCGCGAATTTTTGCAGTTTTTGCCATTTCTCGAGGATTTGCCAAAATATTTCAACTGTGATAGTAGTGAAGTTGATCAAAAGTGTTGTTGAACTTCAAGCCAACTTACACACCACATAGTAACACACAAATCGGAAATATGAACTTGTTGATGGTGCTATTTGTAGCGCAGGCGCATGCATTCTTCTTTGGGCAGCAACAGCAACAGCAGCAACAGCAGGCTTCCTATGAGGACCGTGTGTTGGACAGTGGTTGCGCAAAATACCTCTGTTCTGACACTTTGGAGTGTGTTGATTCTTGGAAGGACTGTCCTTGTCCATTTCCTAAGTCTCAGTTAAAATGTATGCTACCTAAGGGTTCCAATCGCCCATATGTGTGCATCTCGAAGCCAGCCACACATGATGAGAAGTTGAATTTGATATATGACGATCCAGTGCAAGGACCCAAGGCTGCAATCAAAGGTATGAGAGATTGTGGGTGGGTACAACAGAACCTATAAACTTGATACCATTAGAAGCTAATATTAATAGAACTGGAACTATGTAATTAAGCAAAATTGTGTAAAATATTTAATGCCCCCGCCCAATAGATATAATGATAACAAAAATACATCAAATTGCACTGAATAACATTGATTAATCTCTGTTTTTACCGGGTATCCATCTTTTGTATGTAACTTCTGCTACTTTGAAGTGTTGGAGTAGTTTTACCAAGTTCCCCTGATGCCATAGATCTAGAAGGGTCTCATTAGTGAGTCCTTGGTCGTCTATATAACAGAGGATTAAGGTCTTCTTGGCACCACTCGCAACACGCGCAACACTTGAATACCAAGTATAGTCGTGGCTTTCTGTGTGGTCCAATACCATTATTGCAAACTCCGCATGCTGGAATGGTGGGCCTCTCTTGTATAGAAGATAATCACACCCAAACTTTATTCCCGACCGTACACACCACTTGAGTGATCGATAGTGGTGGTATGCCGCATATTTTCGTACTAATACCTTCAATTCTTCAATATGTTGAAATTCAAAGTGCTTTATTAGGTCATTTATTTTGATATCTAATACTGGCAATGCGAAAGTCAGGAATATTGCCTCTACTGGCATTAATTCCATCGATTCTAGAGATTTGATCTCGCCAGAATCATCATAAAGTTCAAAGTCTTCATCCCTAGTCTCTGGGGCAGTCAATTTCAAATTATTAAGTTCCTTCAATTGATCACTTCTAAACACACGAAGTTTCTCTCTATGCTCCTCTATGATTTGGTCTTCTTGTTCTGCTGATATATTCTGAGACCTTGATTCAGATAGCTCACCTTCCAGTCTAAGTCTCTCTTTCTTGAAGGCAAGTCTTTGTATTCTCCTGATCTCAGTAACCTTTTCTAAATCCATAGTACCTGATGGTTTATCGCCAGCATCATTAACTTTTAGTCTCTTCTCGGTTCTGAACTTCCAAGTGGGTTCACTTCTGGACATCTGGCCAGTGCCAAAGAACCCATTGTTCCACAGATATTTCATATCTTGTTCATCTTCAACTAGTAAATGGCACCAACCTTGTTCATCTTTTCTAATCGTCAAAGTCAGCTTCTTCGGAAGCAGGTTGGTGTTTGCATACAAGCAATATAGCCATTGCAACCATGATACCGGATTATATTGACTCACCACCGGCAGCACATTCCGGTCAATAGGATGGATTGGTAATGGGAACTTGTACCTCTTTGTATTAAATTGCTTCTTAGCCATGTCTGCTCCCGAGTTTGGTTCTTATATTATTTACAGCTCATCGCCAGGTGAATTCATGTGTATTCTCTTATAATGCCCGAAAGATGAAAGTTTTTAAAGGCTTTGTGTAGCTTTACTGACAAGGATATTATATGATTACTACTAGAATTGCTTATATGAAGAGTACATATACAAATTTACAATAATTCTTCTTACTCAGATACCGTTGTAGTCTATTGAGAAATCATTGTGCCCACAGTGCCAGCCCATCGGACTGTCTTCAAGCAACATGTAACATATTATCATCATCGAAAGAATCGTGCAAGATAGACTCTATGAATGCCTATTCAGCATTTCCAAAGAGCTGAAATGCTATATCATATCCAGAGAATGAATACCGTCTGACCAACTGGTCAGAAACAACAGAAATGCAGAATTCATTCCTAACGTATATACATATAGCACAGTGTAATTGTCTATATTGGATGCTATGCTAAACCAATATGCAACTAAAATAACTGAAAAATACGACCTGCATTCCTTATAAAGTTGGCCTTGAGATGGCCTCATCGCAAGATTCTTTTATACTTGAAAAATTTCACATAATGTTAGACGAGTACTAAATATCGTATATATATACATATGTGGCATCAATTAGGTCTTTGGTTCAGTAATAATAGTGCAAATAGAGATATAGAATCAATTTAAGGCTTTAAAGGGCTTATAAAAATTGTTACTAAATAGCAATATAATTCATGGTCTATTGAGATGCCAGGTCTGAAAAGTATTGGCGCAAAATTAATGCCAACATTTCAGGCAGTTCAACAATATCATGGACCACAACATAGAATTCGAATGGGAAGGTATCTAGATATTTAGTGATCTTCAACTGTAGGTTACCTGAACTGTCCGGAACGTACTTAACTTGGCTCATGTCCATGATAGATTCGTTGGATTGGCCTAGGTTGTCGATAATCACAAAAACAAGCATGATTTTCTTATCTCTTGCGCGGCGTACCAGTCTCTCAACTGTATCATGATCTTCGCATAAACCATCTGATATCACGATTTCTAATTGCCATTGATCATTGTCTGAGTAGGCCCTAGCACGTTCAAATATCTTTATAGATTCACCGACAAGTCTTTTGACATCTGTTTTGTCCTCTTGGAAATTGAACCATTGGAAAACTTTACTTCCTGAATCATTCGAAAAGTTTTGATCAAATGAATGAACTTCTTTTGTGTATTCACCAAATCTGACAATAGACAATCCTCCAGATTCCAGTTGCGACAGTGTCTTTGACACTAAGCATAAACTATTGAATGCCAATTGCGCAGATTTGGATTCACTCATAGATTTAGAATTATCGAGCGCTAACATGATTTGGTATTGCCTCTTGCTTGGTTTGGTGCGTCTTAGCCAAATTTTGTCTTTCCTGTACTGAGATGCTATGTATGGTATAATACGCTTCATATTCAAACGTTTACCTGTTTTATAGTCACCTTTTAATTTAGTGGCCAAAGTTGGCTCCAAGATTAAACGCAATTGTTCACCCAGTCTGGCAGAAAGTTCTACCGTCTCAATCTCACTCTTTCTCCATAATTCTCTAGATTCAGTAAGGTCACGTTGTGGTTTATCAATCTCGGCTTTCAGATTAGTTTCTTTATCGATTTCATCCATTAATTGATCCAACTCGTTTTCGTAATCCTCTCTTTTGAAAAGTCCATCATTTTCATAAATTTCTTTATCTTCAATGGAAAGATCTTTCATGGTGCTGGCAAATGCACCTTGGCTCTTAGAGTCAGTATCCTTCTGTATATCAGTATTGAGATCTTCTTCCAATTCTTCTTTAATTTCATTATGTGACTCCAAGTTTGCTGCATCATCAGTGTCTATATCAGAATCTATTTTCTCCTCTTCATCAAGGTCATCATTGATCGCAAGATCGTCATCTATTTTATTCGCTTCTTCTTGATTTGCACCTCCAAGAGCTTGTGTATCAGTTTCGGTATTAGCACCATCAAGATGTTCAAATTCATCAGGTCGTTGATTTGCCTTGTTTTCATTCTCCTTGTTTTCATCATTTGAAGGATTATTAATCTCTTGTCTGCGGTTATGGTATTCCTTTAACGAGTCACCAAGTTCTTTCAAAACCTCATTAGCTTTTTCACGGGAAGAATCGTTATGGTTTTCAGAGTCTTTTTCCTGTTCTTGGTGTTCCAGATTTGTCATACCGGAATCACCTATATTTTCTTGATCTTCGTCATCTTTAGTGTCAGCACCTGCACCTTTAGCACCGGCGTTTTGTTCCGCATTAGCTTCTGAGGTTTCATCATTGTTGTCTAAATAGTTTTCAATACCTTCAGCACCTTCATCATCAATATTGGTTCCAGTTTCCCCGTTTTCCGTTTGTGGTTCTTCTTGAAGTGTCTTCTCTTCATCTTGCATGTCTACATCATTATTGTCTTCATCGTTGTTTTCACCTTCTTGATTATCATTTTCTTCGTTTGCATCGGATAAATTATTCTCCTCTTCAATGTTTTCCTCCTCTAGATTGTCTACTTCCATATCATCTTTGTTTTGCTTCTCGTCAACAATATCTTCTTCAACTTCCATTTCTTCTGCATTAGATTCAAAACCAGAATCCTTCATGTCATCCTCCTCTTCTTCATTATCAGATTTGGATTCCTCTTCTGAATCGAGTTGCATATCTTCTGGTAATTCCATAGTTTCGATTTCGGGGGCATCGAACATTTGTTCTTCTTTCTCATCATTAACAACTTCATCTTCTTGCTGGCCTACGTCTTCCTCTCCAGATTCCTCATTGTCAAGATCTTGTTCTTGTTCATCCCCATTTTGGTTTTCACTATCATTTTGCTGATCTTCGTTATTTTCTTCTTTACTATCAGGCTCTTTGTTTGAACCTTCATCACCGTTTTCTTGTTGTTCATTTTCGGCTGCCTGGACATCTTCAGATTCATTATTCTGATTCTCAATCTGATTATCAGTTTCCTTCTCTTTGAGATTGTCATCAACTTTCTCGTCCCACATTTTATCGTCAACCGCATTAGCATCGTCATCGTCGATATCATTGATTTCCTCATCCAGTTCTTCTTCATCACTTTCATTGTCAGAGTCATCGGAGTTATCTTGATCGGAAATATCTTCTAATTCACCAGCCATATCACCTTCCATATCAACTGCATTATCTTCGTCATCATCTTCTCTATCATCTTTATCCTTTTGATCTTGATTTGAAGTTTGTGCATCTTCTGTCAAATCTTCATCCTGATCTATATCATTACTCTTGTTCTCAGCACCCTCACCATCACCTAAACCAGTACCTTCATGCAAGTTTTCATCATTAGTTTCTTCAGATGGCGGAGGTGGTGAACAAAATCCATCCTTGGCTAAGTTGTACAATATAGTACCAAATACGTATGTACCGGAAGATAGTTGATAGTAAAAGCTCCAAGTCTTTTCCAGTAGGTTTTCGGAAAGACCAACATACCCACAAATAAAAGGTAAAACAAACTTAAGTATTTTGCGTAATTTAATTGATTCACCTTTGCTGTAATCACAAGAAATTATCATTTCGTATAGTTCTGAGACTAATTTGGAAATATTCTTCGAATTCATGTCTTTTAATGATGATAACAGTTTCTTTGATAGCAATTGCAGCCATTTGTCATCAGATTCTGATAAATTATCAAAGTTGTTTGACATTACTTTCTGAAATCTGACCAATATGGCATCTGACAACTTTGATGCTAATGACGTTATTGCCTCGAAGTGAGACTCATCATTTCTTGTCAGCTCATCATTTAGTTCTATACCTCCAACATTCAAGAGGTAGTCGTGGACAGGTTGAATAAACATGCTATTGTTTGGTGTTGATATCTTTTGAACCTCAGTTCTACTACTTAATATCAGACTGCTAAATTCGTTCCTGACATCGCTGAAAGAAATGTCATAGTTGAGAGCATTTGAGATCATGTTCTCCAAACTCATAAACTTCTCTTTCAATGTCTTTAGGAACTGATAGCAGGAGTTTATGTTGTCATTATCTTTGTTGTTGTATTGGCTAACAGATGAAAGTGTTTCCAAACTGTAATTTACTAAATTTAATATGGCAGACACATCAGATGACATATTTTTAATGCATTTGTGTTGAGTGTTGAACTTCAAAGCAAAGTTAGAATTCATAAATTTTCTTATGTACAAGAGTTTCTGCTCTATGACCTTCGAGTTTTCTTGTAATTCTAAAATTGGTGTCCTTGTGACAATAAGTGAGAACACTAAATTTTCAGTAATAGCCATACCCTTTTCTAAGGAGGTAATAGGAACTTCTTCATTTGGCTCAGAAATTGCACTCCTTAGTCTAGGTAGAAGGTCAATTAGCTTATAGAACCATTCGTCTCGTGTACTATCAGATAACTGCACTAGAGCTGGTGCATTGGCCAGTATTAAAGTTGATGAAGATTGTACTTTTTGAATATCAATACGGTAACTTGACTTCAGACCAATTCTTCTAAGTTCTTTTATACCATCACTTAATAGTTTTCTTTTTTGAACTTTCAATGCAGCCAAATGTTTTTTTATTTCTTTCTTATATTGAGAAGGTGTTTCCTTGCGGAGCCTGTCAGCTTCGCTGAGATATTCTTCTGATAATTGTGTAAAGTCCGGAGCGTCCCATTGTTTTACAATATTGGTGAAGTGCTTCATATTATGGACAATGGTATCAATGTTTCTGAAATTCTTATGTAATTTCAAAGGTTCGTCAACATCAGTAACTGATGAAAGTTCAACACATAAAGTCTCCAAATTTAGGTTGTTCAAGTTACGAGGGCCTAGAGATTTCGGTTTGCTAAATTGTAAACCCCCCGTAATTAGGTCAGTGACTTTCCCAGATATGACATTTCTGTACTTCCTGACAATTTTATAAAGGTTATTATGGGATTTTTTGGAACTTTGTTTCAGAGCATCTATATTGACATCCTTCCAGCTAGCAAGAAGAATTATATCTTTCATATCCTTATCCAATGTTTTTCGTGTAGTTTTAATCACATCCTGCACCTTTTCTTGAAATTGCTTGTAATACAGAATGATATTTGTCAGAGCATTTATGGTCTGTTCTTTATTAGGGAAAGAATTCAACAAATGTTCTTTAAATGAAATAACTAGATTTATTCTGTGATCGTATTCTCCAATTGTACTTTCACTAAAAAATACATTCAATGCTTGAAGTAGTTTATATTGTTTTTCATTTTCTCCATCCATATTTGATTCTGTAGGTAATATGATAGTTTCATAAAGGTAAAACCACCATTTACTAATACTTCTCTGTGCCTGTTTATCCTCATTCAACAGCAGTTCCGACCAACTTCTAAGTTCCATTCTTCTCCAGCTCACCAATGTGTTTACAATCTCAGTGATATAGTCGTTGAGCGATACAGTTGAGGAAGCATATTTCTCCCACTCTGTTAAAATAGTGTAGATCTGTTCAAGCTTCTGTAGTTGTCTGGCAATGGTAGTGTCCAATGTGAAGGAAAGAAATTCATGGCAGGTTCTAAATAAATCTTGCAATGTCGCATTCTCAGGCCATTGGTTAAGAAGTTCATTGACCTTCCCAAGAAGAGTTAAAATGGATCTAGCGGCTTTCTTGCTTTCTGGTATGGAAAAGTCCTTAAATATGCTGAAGGATTTGTTCTCGGTTTTATCGAATCCATTAATTTTTTGTGCTAAAATGTTCGCTACTGATAGTAGCGTTTCAGGGGTAACTATTCCTGAGGTTAATTGTGCAGATAAACTATTATCCAATGAACTAATCTTTGTACCTTCCGTAATCACATCGTTTAGCGATAGTTGTTCATCGGAACTGAATAAGTTCATGTACTCAATGGTCAGCTGATGATATAAGTCAACAGTTTCCTCGTCTTGTGACTTAATATCTTCCGATAAATTTAATTCATCATCATAGTCAGGGAACATTTCTCGGAATTCTCTTTCAAAATCATCAGATTCATCAGTGTACTTAAAAGTTTTGGCCTGTTCTTCTTGTTTTTTCTCTGATTGCATTTTTCTCATTGACCATCTCGCATATAATGTATGCAGAGATTCATGGAATATATCTAGCAGTTCATCAGATTGTTTAAAGTACCTGAATAATCTCACAAAATGTAATAAAGTTCTATCTGCGTCATAATTATTAGCAGAGGCCCTTTGCAGCATTATAAACATATTCTTGAAATGCTGCTTCACAGAGTATTCACTTACAGTTAGTAGTGGGTTTACTGCCCACAACCTTGTGGTCCCTTGGTGAAGGTTATCATTCAACAACTTTTGTTTCATAATATCAAAACCAAACTTAATTGCAAATATGTAGCCAGCAAAAATATCATTTAGATCAGAAAACATTTTGAAACCAGATTTTACTCTTTCAACAAATTTTGAAGAGTTTACTTGAAGACTATCCAAACGAGATGAAATAGAGTGCTTTAATTTACCTGCCTGTACCAAATCATTTATATGATCCTGTGAAAGTGAAGATAATAAGAAAGCATTCCATTCATCGAACAGATCATCCACAGCTTCATTGGTCCTGTAAACTAGAGGTTTTTCAGGCGCAGACGGTTCTTCGATAGATTGAGCTAGTAGTTCATTATATATTGGAGTGACACCCGAACTAACCATTCTAAACTTAGCCCATCCTGACTTTTCCGCTTGTAAAAAGTCCCTATGCGATCGGAATAAATCATATTGAACATAATTCTCAATGGCAGGATCAAAGGCAGTGTCTGGACAAAATAATTCGATTAATGTTATACCAAAATAAATCCAACAGGAAGCCAGTGCAAAAGAACATTTACTCTCAATGAACGCTTCCATCTGCCCTAAAAAGTACGGATTTTGTAAAGGCTCTAGAACAGGAGCTTCAAGACCACGTAATTCGGAAAGCAACTCGTTATAGCTTCTATATATCACATTTGATCCCGTAAAAGCCTCTATTATTTCTACAATCCAGTCTACCAAAGTCTTGAATGTTTGCTCTAAAGAATGACTCGTAATTTGATATGATGTGGATAATAAAGCCGATAGCAAAGCCTTTACATCATGAATAGTCTCATCAACTTGAGATCCTATTATTTCATGTAGATTGTTCGCCTTCGATAGTGTAGTTTCAGCAAATTTTCCAGTTAATAGAGTTCCTGATTTTGATATCAAATTGTTATCATCAAAGGACCACAACAATGACAAGAATTTAGGATAGGAAGTGCTCTCTCGTGTTAATTTATAGCCATTTAATGTAGAAAATGACGACAATGCTAGTATATTAAAGAAAGTTGACGGTTTGTTTGCTTGTAATGCAGCTGTGTATACGATAATATCATCAAATTCATTTTCGAAGTAATTTCTTTTCTGAACTAAGAATGATTTAGAGATCACTTCTAACTCATCAATACCAGTTTTTAATTTAGATATTAGATCTTCTGCTATGTCTAAGTTGTCTCGACAAATTTCATCGAAGACAATAAAGAAAGTTTGCTTTAGATTGGAGATAATCTCCAAATTGTTCGAGAACTGCAATTTAGCAATCTTGTCAAACTTAAACGATAATTCTTCAGCAACAATCCATAGTGACCATCCAACGGAAGTCCTTGGATAACTGTCCCGGAATTTAATCCATAAGGCCGACATTCCCTTACCTCTCTTCAGTTTTAAGCTGTCTTCGAAATTATCCATAGCCAACAGTATGGAATCAATAGCAAATCCTTCCACTGTGGCATTAGAAATCCATTTTTGAACTTCGGTTTTATACACTCTCAATCTTGCTTCATCTTTTTTGCCACAGGTTTCGATTAAACTTAGTAAGACGAGCAATAGTTCGACGTGGCACTTATAAAAATTTTGTTGTTTCTCATAGCCATTACCACCAAATGATGAAATGAGGTAATTTTGAATCTGCATCAAAATCTCAAAGATTGGGACATTAGGTCTATTCTTTAGATACCTTCCATTGTATATTGCAGCAGATAGTTCAAGATAGTTCATGTCTTCCATTTTCAATGATGTTGAAGTGTTTGAAATATGATTCAATTCAGTGATTAATTTGTTCAGTAATCTATGAGCAACAAATAAAAACATCACTTCTTCATCACTTGTTTTGATATAAGATTTTCTGATCTGTGGGAGAAGGTAAACATTAATCAAAGGATTTATTAAGGATGATTGCTGGCTATCTTCGATGATCAAGGAATTGGTTTCTATCAATTTAATAAATTGAACCAAGTGGTTTGATTGTAGCAAATTTGTGGTGTTTCTTGTTACCGCCAGATTTTCGTACCATGAAGCAAGTGTTTTGCGGCAAAAAGGAGTGATTCTCGAGGCAAGAATATTACTTGAGATATTAGATGAATTTGATAGCAAGTATTGTATTTCTGCAAATGAGTTCAGTTGAGACAAGTGTACTGGCATAAACTTTTGTAATGGCATACTACCATCCATGCTTTCATATATCAAGTTCTTGTCAAAGGTTGTTGTTCTGTCAGGTAAAGCTTCAAGGTATATCTCAACACCTCTATTTCTCATAGCTCTGGACAACTCGCCATAATGAGGGTCAACAGTCAAAAACAACCTGAAATTAGGATGCGGTTTCAATACTCTCGTAGACCCATCTTCGTTACTGCATTCATTGATTAGCAGTGTGCTCTCAGTTTCCAATAATGAGTTCAACCTATCTAAAACGGAAGGGGAGCACAAGTTAGCGTTATCTAATATTAGCCAATGTCCTTTCTCGATAGCTTGGATTAGCATACCATCAAACCATTCAAACTTAACAGGCATGTCTTTTCCGATTAAATTAGTTATCTTGGATGCTTGTAATAGTAAGTTGTTGTATTTTTCATTGTGATCAAGCAAATGTACAACTGACAGCACCTCCTGTTGAAATGATATCTCATTTAGAACAGTTCTCTCATTAATAGACTCGTACAGCCTAATCATCTTCATTAGTTGTTGGAAGTCTTGTATCTCTTTTGTAATTTCTTGTTGAATAAAATCAGCTAAAATGGACAAAATGTCTGTCCTTATTTGAGATAGTTTTCTGTTAAGATCCACTTGTTCATAACCACCTAGTATATCCATACTATCTACATCACTATTCATTGAAAAGACATCCACCTTTTGACCAACAACATCAGCAATAAAGTTAATAAGTTCCGTTTTTCCGGACTTGCTTGGACCAACTATAATGGCAGGCCAGTTGTACTTAATACACCTTATTAATGATTCGTAGGCATCAAAATTACATTGTAATGGTACAATCTTTTTCAAGGATGGATGATGGTATGATGAACATCTCTCTATAATTTCACTATTAACTTGTAATGTTTCTGGCAGCACACAATAAAACTTATCCCGTGTTGGTATTTTGCCAAAGATTGATTTTATCAGTTGGTTTACGTATGTTTTATCGGCATCAGCTCTAAATCTTTGGGTGACAATGGTGTCAACATAATTTAAAGGATCATCACTTATTTCTGAAGAGCGGAGCAGTTTTAACCACCTTAAGGTATCTCTTAGGTTGAATTCCCATGGTGAACCAAAAGCACCGAATGACTTCTTATGTACCAATTCATCCTCCATCAAAGAAATAAACCTAATCATCTTCTCAACGATGTCCTCTTTTATTTCAGGATATAGATGGTTTGCAATCTTCAACAAATCGTGATAGTCCAGCATATCAACATAAACAACACTGAAACGGTTAACAAATGACTTTGGTAAACCTTTTCTACCACCACCTTGATATTGTGGGTTTTGAGCAGCAAATACCATGAAATTAGGATGGCACGAAAAAGACCTATCAAGTTCGGGAATGTAAGCCATACCACGATGATCTAAGCAGGCGTTCAAACCTTCTAAAACTGACTGAGATGCTAAATTCATCTCATCAAGTAACACCCATTCACCTAATTGCATGGCTCTTAAAAATGGCGCGTCCTTCCATATAAATTCACCACTATTCTCTCCTGGAGCATCTGAACCAAACAAATCCACTAAATCTGTTTGTTCTGACAAGTTTATACGAGTTAGATTGTTCCCCGTGGCATTAGCTAAAGCAGTTATTAAACTGGTTTTACCAACACCTGGACTACCTTCAAGCAAAATTGGTTTATGTACTTGCATGGCACGTATAACTTTCATAGTGTTGACTGTGGTAGTAGGGGCACTAAAGTTGAAGGTAACAGAGTTTTTGGCAGCATCCTTGATTGGAATTGAGAACAGTCCTGCACATACTTTATTATCCCTCACTGTAACCTCAACTTTCTGGCCAATATAAGAAGTCAGATCCTCATTGGTAATGTTTGACAAATACTCGATACATTCAAACTTTAGTTTTTTTAGGAGCCTCTCATCTTCGGCAAAATGCGCAGTGTTATTTGTTCCAAGTGCGTCTATGAAAACCATAGATGCACCGTGAACAAGAACTGCGTAGTGATTATTAATAGTATCATATGATTCATTAATGAATTCTACCCATGATAAAATATCTCTCAAAGATACAACACCACTTGAGGCATCACCTCCACCAAACTTTTTGCCAAACCATTCGGTGAATTTACATATTATGTTTGCAAATTCCTGCTTCTTTATTTGCAATCTATCTTCAACAATCATGGTAATGTCTGCCAAGTTATCCATGGATGGAACCCATATCTCAGTAAAACGATTCCGTAAAGCTGGAGACAGTTCTTTCTTACCATAATCACCACCTGGGTTCATTGTTGCAAAAAATTGAAACCTTTCAGAGGCAGTTACTAGGGCATCAGATGAACCTTTCTCAGCTAAAAGCAGACTTCTTTCTGGTTCTAGAACACTGTTTAACCTTTCTAGCACTGAGTCATCCGCAAGTGAAATTTCATCAAGTAGGAAAAAATTGCCACTTTTCATGGCTTGGACAAGTGGACCATCTTTCCATTCAAATAGTATATTCATATTTTTAATACTATTTTCTATCTTAGTTTGTAATTGATGATCAACTTCGTTTTTATCTAGCTTATGGTAGCTTCTTATCAGATCATCGACTGTATAAGAGTTTGGCTCGTCATTATTAATATTCAATAACGGTAATACAAGATTTTTGAATTCCTCTTGTAGTCCTGATCTATTACGCACAGGTCTCTGTGCACCAAGAATATCACCAGTTTCGGTATTCTGATGAGCATTCAAAATGATTAAGTTGTTTCTCAAATATTTAGATAATAGTTGAAAAACCGTAGTTTTACCACAACCTGTTTCACCGACTAGTAATATAGGTTCTTTGTTCTTCATAGCTGACGATACTAACACAACAAGCTTTCTTAATGCATTCGTCCACACAATAGAATTATCCTTTAGGATGTCGGTGTCTTCGAGATTCATATAATACTTATCCATGTTCAATTTAACTTTCATTACACGTTCTAGTACCTTTTTCACTAATAGTTTCTCGGTGTTTGATCTGCATCTCTCGGCAAGAAGCATGTAACCATTGGCAGCGAGTTCTTCATATCCAACTGCGTCTCGCATTGCCCATCTAAATAAATCTCTCAACGTGGCAAAGCTATTCTTCTGTTCAAATAATCTATTGGCAGAGCGTTCAATAGCCAGTTGTCTGTAGACTTCAACGATTTTTTTAGCATATGTAGGTGCTATTTGGCAACGTTCTCTTAAAATTATTTCTAATTCATCTTGAGGGATGTCATCAAAATGCAATTCCAGGAAACGGTTTCTAAAGGCTCTGGATAAAAATTTACGACCACCATATAGGCCAGGTGGATTCTGAGTAGCAAATAACATGAAATCAGGGTGAGGATGGACAACTTCTTGTGTTTCAGGAATAAATAATTCCCTATTGTCGTCTAAAAGTCTGTTCAATGCCTCTAAAACGTCTGTTGGAGCCAAATTCAATTCATCTAGTACAATCCAATAACCTTTTCTCAAAGCTTCTACTAAGATACCTTCTTTGAAGGACAGTTTTCCTGTATCATCCGTAACATACGTCCCTAAGTATTCTTGTAAGTCTGTATGTTCATGATTGTTGATACGGACAAAAGTATGGCCCGTGATATCAGCTAAATACTTGATCATACTTGTTTTACCTGCTGATGTAGGACCTTGAATTAACACTGGAAATCTGCTTCCCAAAGTAGCCCTGACAAGGTTCATCATATTTTTTTCAACAAAAGGAGTGATAATATAATGTGCTTGAGGTTTTAACTCACCAGGTCCCTTCTTCATCCAATAATGCTTGAATTGAATATAGTCCTCCCCAGGTGATTGCGGAATTTGAGATAAGACAGATTTTATGTTTTTGAGTCTGCCAATGGTGTACTTCGAAATTAAAGGACGTAAAATATCTTCTGATTTCTGGTCCAATAACGTCAAGAAACTCATACAAAAACCATCATATAAGGCCCGTCTTAGTCCATATACATGGACAATGTCACAAACATATAATAATGTTCTGGTAAGAGTTCTTATACTGAAGTGTGGTCTCTGATTTGATCCATCGACGATGACATTGTTCTCTGAAAGCTTTTTAGTTTCAAGATAGAGTTCTGCGATGTCATTACCAACCCATTCATCACTGACACTGTATTTTCCGATATATTTATCAATAATTGCAAGTAAATCACTAATGTCCCTATCTGGAGAATGAACATAAATCTCGGTAAACCTAGAACGAATACCAGACGGAAGCTCTTTTTTACCTACATCAGTGGCAGGATTCATACAGCCAAATAATCTGAAGTCAGGATGTGCTTTGATTGGAAGCATATCACCCTTGTCAGCTAATAAAATGCTTCTAGATTCTGGATCTGCTAGCAAATCGGATATACTTTCTAATGTGTCGGCAGATGCTAAGTTAATTTCATCAAGTAGCAGCCATTCACCATTTTTAATAGCTTTTACGAGTGCACCTTCAACAAAATTAAAGACAAACGAATTCTCCAAGCTTGAAGATTGAACCTCGAACTTTTCTACATCATCTTTGAATAATTGCCATTTCTTGAAGAGTTGAGATTTTTCATTACTATTGAGCTTGCGTCTTTTCTTCTGAGAATCACGATTTTCTTCATCCTTATGTGATTGAAGAATGGTAGATGCCATTTTAAATGCTTCGTTCCAAAGCTTTACTACATTCTTCCAATTACCACGGTTGAAGAATTTATGAAGCATTTTATAAAACCTTTCATTTTTCTTCATGGAGAATGTGGATGCAAAAAGTATTTCAAATTCCTCTTGTATAGGGATGGCAATTGATTTAGAGTTAACAGGTTTGTAACCACCCAATAAATCACCAGATTCAGTTTGTTGTGATACATTAATAACATTTAAAGTCTTGTGTAAAAGTTTCGATACCTGCTGTACAACAGTTGTCTTACCAGTACCTGTCTCACCAACAAGAAGTAACGGTTCATTCATTTGTATTGACATGGCAATTTGTTCCATAAGTCTTAAAGAATGATTTGTGGTAGCAAAATTAGTACTATTCACAGATTTCTTTTGCATATTTAAAGAGTTCTTCTCAAGTTTAGAGCGCCCGATTTTGATGAAATTATCCTGGTTTTCAAAGCTAGGGACACGACTATTGAGATAAACCAATATTCTGGATTCTGGTATTTCTAACGTTCTACCAATTCCATGATAAAGAGGTTCTAAGGCACGATATTCTCCTACAGCTGCAGTGAAGCAATCTGCTGTTTCTGCAAAAATATCGTCAAATACACTTGTCTCTATCAGATGATCAGAATCTTTGATGTTATTCGCAGTAAATATAGACGTCAATCTGTGGCACAGTTTTGTTAAATCTCTTATGGAAATACCTCTTGAATGGCTGCCTTTATTCAGGGAAATAAATTTAGGGTCTTGGTAAATTGAATGTATATTGTGATAAGTTTCAATAAGTTGAGGAATTAATCTAGTTAGCACAGAAAATTTCTTCGACAAGATCTCTTCGAGGTCCTTGTCAGAGGGTTCTTCTAGAGAAACAATATTCCAAGCACTTTTACCGATCATGTTGATTACTGGCTCAGAATCCTTTGTTGAGTTTCTTTCGCTGGTTTGTACTGTCGCAATTAACTGAAACCCTTTTGCTGCTTTCAATGTTTCACCACGAGACGGTATTGTCAGTTCCCTTTTCTCCAGTAGTGACAGAATTACAGATAAAACTTCTGTAGGAGCCTTATCAATATCTTCTATCAAAACCCATCTACCTTCTTTGACAGCAGTTGCAAGTACACCTGATTTCCATGTAAATGTGCCTGGTTTTTCACCAGAGGTATATGTACCAATCAGAAGTTTAGCATCTGTTTGTTCACCTAAGTGGATTTTAACAACAGAGTCATGTGTTTTCATATATTTGCTTAATTCATTGATTAAAAAGGTTTTACCAGTACCAGCCTTACCGACAAGCATCATAGGTTCATTTTTCTGGATAAGCTTTGCCAGTTTTTTTAGTACAGCAACAGTCTGTTTGGTCGGAACATAGTCGAAATCGTAATCTCTGGTATCTTTAGTAGTGACTATTCTTGGGGTCAATATACCACAAATTGATACTATATGGTCTGTAAAGCAATCAGTACCGAATGTTATTATGTTCGATGAAGTGGGATTACTCTCATCACCGATTTTTGGTAAACTGAAGAATTCAGAGAATCTATGGGCTTCATTCAATTCCATAAATTTATAATTCACATTACTCAAACCTTCATAGTACCCTGGAATATTGTTACAATTACCAATATACAGGTCAGTTGTTTCTAGTATATGCTTTTCGTTAGTGTTCAAAAGAGTGCATAAAACTCTCACAGCCAGGAATTTCATTTCCATTGAACTTTCTTGAGTAGCTAGTATTTTGTAGAGGATTTCCATCTTAATATATTTATTGAAGATCTGCTGATTCTCATATAGGATACGATAGTATGCAAGTAATATTTCAGATTTCTTTTCCATGTTTATTGCAGGTGAGTCTAATAATTTAGTGAAGTTATCAGCAAATTCTGACATGCAGTTATCGATAAGATTAGTACTCATAGGGAAGATGGTGATAATTCTGGCAAGTTGGGAAAGAATTTCAATTGCTTCATCATCTGTACAGTGCTGTAAAGAAACAATCCATCTTGAGACAACTTCTGGAAACAGCTCCTCATAAATGTATACGTATGCGCTAGCTTCATATTTTCTAGCTAGTATGAACTGCGTCAAACCTTCCAAGTTAGATATCTGAGCAGAATTGCTCTTGGAGAATTCAAATAAATCTATAGTAGCATTCGGATTTCTTTTAACAAACTCATCTCTTCTTTGGAAGGCCTTATCCAAGTCGAACACAACGGTGTCGGCAGATTGAATAGACATCGGAAGGTTGTTAAAACTTATAGTCAGAATAATCAAAGATGTTTCTTAAATAACCTTTCTGATTTAAAGTTAGGGAATAATGAAAAAATACTGTTGTATCTTCACAAGATGTATTATTCAGTCTTAATATCTGTTCTAAATTACAATAATATGGGCAATAAATCGAATGAATAACGCTGACTAGACTGTATATGTTATAAGCTTTATTTCAGCTCATCGCAATTTTTTCAAAATTTCACTCGCAGCCTGGGAGCCCAAGATGGGCATCGCAAAATGAATCTGAAAAATTTCACAAAAACAATGAAAATTTTCAGAAAAGGAAGGATTGCGATGAGCTCGTTTGATGTTATGTGGTAACTTCAACACAATAGCAAGCAATAACCATAATTGTTACCCTTCAGTTCAAGTGATTACAAAAGCACAATATGTGTCATACACCAATTTTTTTACAGCTTGTAATTGTTTACAGCAAAGATACGGATATTATAAGAGAATCTGATTCATTTGGTGGTGATGGGCAAAGAAACACCTTCTTTGAGACCAGTCGAATTACCAATCCAGCCAGTGGGATTCCAGGATAGATATAAAGTTATACATAAGATATGCGAGGCACTGGAGAAAGTAGCATATCCACGTGTGAAACTGGCGAAGTTTGCCGTGTCTTTAGAGTTGAAATTGGCGAAGGAGAGCAAAACATCACAGTTGTATCGCTTTAATGTCGGTATCTTGCTAAGAGATATTGTCAAATTCAAAGCTAATGTCTATAAGCTGAAAATAGCTAACAAACCATTAGTACCGCAAAAGGTGAATGGGAGATCTCATACTGCCCCTATAACTACAAAGCAGGAAGTCTTCACAAGGTTGAGAGAGCTCCTTATAGACAAGGAAACTTTACGCAAAAATGGTTATATTCTGCCGGATGTAAAATATGAGCCACAGCAACCTGTTAGTAGTCATGTTACATGTGTAAGATGTGGTACAAAATTCAGTAAGGAAGACATTATGAACTCGGTAGTTTGCAAGTTTCATCCTTCAAAAAAGTTGTATGATAAATCAACCAAATTAGAGATCTACCCTTGCTGTGGGGAGTCAACATCGTCAGTTTCATTTCTGAGACTAGGATGTTCAACTCAGAAGCATCATGTGTATAAGGGTGAAACATATTCAGAACTTTGTACAATAGCAAATTTTCTCACCACAGATCTTATTGATGGTAAAGAGAATGTCTTGGCGTTAGATTGTGAGATGGGGTTTACCACAATGGGATATGAAATGGTGAGATTAACTATTGTAGACTTTTTCACTAGTAAGACCCTTTATGATGAAATCATAAGGCCAATTGGAGAGGTTATTGACTTGAACACACAATTCAGTGGTGTTCGTGAGGAGGATATACTTTATGCCAAGGACTACGAAGATGTTATGGAGGATGTTCTGAGAGCAGATATGATTAATAGAAACAGTATATTGATAGGTCATGGATTAGAAAACGATTTGAACGTGATGCGTTTATTTCACACTCGTATTCTAGATACTGCTATCATGTATTCCGTGGGCAGATTTAAGAACTCGCTTAAAAATTTGAGTTTTGAAATACTGAGCAGAAAGATTCAATTAGGGGAGCATGACAGTTCACAAGATGCAATTGCAGCTATGGATATTATAAAAGCAAAGAATGGTATATCCATTACACAAACAGATTGGTAGGAAATGGTCTATGGATACATGTGTAAACATTACTTATATTTCTTATAATCATATAGCTGGACTATGGATGATATAATATCAAAATCATATAATACGAATGTGATGATCAAAACGAAATTTTTTATATTTCATGAGGTCCTTGAAGTAACCCTTCTTGGACATTTGGTCAATTTGAAACAATACAGAGATGATCAGCAGTTCCCCTGCATAAGGATGAACCGTTTTACAAAGAGATTTATTCGTTTTTTTTTTACATCTCTTTAGGTTACATATATAATATAAGAGTGTTAATTTGCAGCAGTCTTGTTCTAATAACAAGAAATAAGGTTACAATTAATAAGTGATCGCTCCCGAGATTCTGAGTTCGATTCTCGGGATATGAAAAAATTATTCGAGTACTTCTATATGATTATTTTGGCCATTATAAAACCTAAAGCCCTTAAAATAACATATATGATATTTTATGATAAGAAAATGCAATGCACAATATCTTAAGAAGTAGATTAGAAACGAAGTTGAAAAGACAAATTTGGATTTGGATTTTAAATTTAGTAAATGTATTCTTGATAAATTAAAAATGTCTATAAATTGTATGAATATCTTAGAAATAAAGTGATTGGTTTCTTAAAACCTCTATAAAATGTTGTTGTTGTTTTTTATGCAGTTTTGTTTATTTACCATTCCAATAAGTCATCCTTGGCGTATAGGTAGTCATCGAAAATGAATTCGACTTCATCGGTTTCTGGGTTGTAACCACCAACTCTGATAGATTCGTGGTTCTTAACAATGATATCACAACCCTTCTCCTTCAAGAAGTCAACATCAAAAGTGGTGGCAATACCGATGATCTTACAGCCAGCGGCCTTACCAGCGGCGATACCAGCAGGAGCATCTTCGAAGACAACTACCTTGGACTTTGATGGATCTTCTTTGTTGATTGGGAAACCTAGACCTTCTCTGCCCTTTAGGTATGGTTCTGGGAATGGCTTACCTTGCTTAACATCATTAGCAGTGATGAAGTATTCTGGTCTTTCAATGTTCAAGATCTTGAACCATTTTTGAGCCATATCTCTAGTACCAGATGTGGCAACAGCCCATTTTTCCTTTGGCAACTTGTTCAAATCTGTACAAAGCTTGACGGCACCTGGAACCTCGATGGAATGTTCACCGTACTTCTCTGGAATTTCACCTTCTAGCTTGTTAACGTATTCTTCATCAGCATAGTCTGGAGCAAACTTGGCGATGGCATCGTAAGTTCTCCAACCATGAGAAATGTGGATAACATGTTCAGCATCGAAGTATGGCTTATCCTTACCGAAATCTCTCCAGAAAGCAGCAATGGCTGGTTGAGAGATGATGATAGTACCATCAACATCGAATAGAGCGGCGTTAACTTTCAAAGAAACTGGAGAAGTGGACATGTTTATTGTAATTGTATTTGTAGTTTTGATTAGCGATTGATGTAATAATCTGTATTGCTTGGTTTTTTATATTTTATTATAAAGTATATGAATGGGAATAACAAAAAGTTTTGAAAAGTAGCAATTATCTACCCTTTATATATAATTATTTCATGATGGAAACGCCAATATGTTTTAATCATACTTTGAGTCAAAATGACGTATGTTTGATCCAAAAAAGCAATTCCTTTCATGGACTTAAATTGAAAAAAAGAAAGAAAAAGTAAAGTAAGCCCCCCGCAACTTTAGTGGAAAAAGTACCAAAGCTCACTACCATATTGCTTTTTTTATTGTGTGCGCGCCCTCCCACGGGGTGTTAGAGCAGACACTCGTATGAAATTTCTTTTTTTTCTTATTTTATTGGTATTATGCAGACAACTACAGCAGCAGTCTCAAAATTCTCGAGATCACTGGAAATTGAAAATCATTTCTTTTTTTCCCACAAATTGGATATACACGCAGTCCACGAACATATTGAGGGATTGAGCGGTACTGAGAACGCGGAAGTGGGAGAAAGCCCCGATAACCTTAAAATTTCTTTTTCATCTTAAAATGGAAGATTTCTTTTTCTTGAAATGACGAGTGTAAGTTGGGAACCAAATTAATGGCGTTACTATTGCAACGTTGCGCTAAATGTGAAGAGGATTACTACTGATCGCTATGTTGAGGATGATGAAGATATTGTCTTACTATTTGCTTTTTTTTTTATGTTTGAGGGTGCTAATAATGACGAATATCTAGTCCTTTTCAATAGAAAGTAGTACACGTGTAGCCCAGCAAAAGTTATACTACATCATTCTTATAACGAAATTTTATACTCAGTATTAGTAACAAGGATATCATTCCGACTAGTAATAACACGGCTATTTACCTAGCAAATAAACAATTAGTGAGAAATTTTTTATAACTAATTATAGAAAATCGATGGTTTTACAATATTCTTTAGTACTACAATAGGTAACAGCCTTGATCGCGATGAGCATGATTTTATCCTTCTTTAGGCCTATCTTCCACATGGATTTTGCAATATGTAGTTTCAGGCCTGGGCAGTACTGTAATTCTGACATATTAGTGAAGTCGGGCACTCTTTCATTACATTTAGTGTCGCCTACCAGTGAGAAAATATTGTTGCACTTAATCCCATTGACTTGCATGTCGCATAAAGATACACAAGCAGGCAGTACTAATAGCTGAGACCTAACACACTCGTTTTTTTTTGAGGCACAGCTTGGAAGTCCCGGAGCAGTCACCTTATAATTTGAGAGATCTACTTGATTGTCTTCACCATTGTAGAATAGATCAGCAAACAACTTCTGGAATAGGAACGCTGTGGAACCACATAATTCTACATGGACTGCCTTCTTAGACTTATTAAATATTAAACTGCATTCGCTATTGTCGAGTTGGAATATCAAATCTCTTGGATTGGCATCAACATATGGTCTCTTATAAGTTACAATATCCCAGATTTTCTCTTTCTGAGCAAACGATTTTGCGGTGTTATTGCAATCGCTTAATTTAAGTTTTTTCCTCTCCGGTTCCTTTTCTTGGTCATCGCAAGAAGAACTATTACTATGTTCAGAAGAAGATAGGTTCGTGTCGTTAGAGTGCTGTACAGCTTTCTCAATTTGATTATCTTTTTTTATATGCTCTTCTTGCCGTACGCAGGCTGCGATCATAGTCTGTGGGTTAGCGACCATTGGTCTCCTTAAATCGAGTCCCGATTTACTTATATCGCCCAAGTGTATACTTATCTCTTCAACATTTGACATAGGGTTATTCATCACCTTGCATTTAATCAGTTTTTGTTCCAAATTGTTTAGTCTATAGTACCTACATTCCTGGATGAGCGATGCTCTTCTAATATCGTCCATTTCTAGATGAGCACCGCTCAGTAACGTCAGTATTTGTGCAAAATATTCTGCTGATCTAGGCACATACGTTGGCGGGTAAGGTGATAAGTGTAATTTCTTCTCCAGGATACGAGCTTCGATCTCTTTGTAAAACCCTGAAATGACGACGTTGAAGTAGTTGTTGTTATCACCTTCGTTCTTGAACAGACTTTTTGGCACTTGGAAGGACTTCCCACCTACATTAATATAGTAGAATTCTGGGTTCCTCAAAAACTTAACCAGTTTCGGCAGCGAGTAAAAGAGGGCATCTGTGAACAAGGTTGTGTACTCCACTTCGTCTTTGATTGAGGTGAAGTACCCTTGCATGTGGCGGTATATGATTTCGAAGCACTCGGTGGACCTGTCCAGGAACAGCACTTCGCTGTCAGTATTGTTCTTCTGGAAGTAGTCTGTGAAGAAGTTGGGCCCATCCCAGCTTAAGGTCCTGCCTGTGATCTTGAATAGTTTCTGACCAACTTGTATCTTATAGACTTTGTCCTGAGGCAGCAAATCTGGCACAGACTCATAGCTTTCGCGGCTTGGAGGCATAATTTTGTGGTGTGTGTTATAAGTTATCTACCTGGTAGTATTCGTGGAGAGCATTCCTGCATCCAAGAAGTCTGCTGTGTATGAGCAATAAAAACTTCACATACATATATATATCTATCAGTGCATCTAAGAGTATGTTTAAAGTCTTCGAGGGTGGGATATAACGATCTACCGTGGCACAAGTGTATTACAAAGCAACTCCGTGTCAGACCTCCCCCTCCCCCCATACAATTGTATGTCTATAAATCCAAGTATTATTTTGAATGGAATGATATTTGTCAGCAAGAAATTTCAAAGCTTTTTCGAAATGTGAGATGGCAGAGCAAAGGGGTTCCCACTGCATTTCCCTAGTGATTACTGATGAGTCTATCAATATTGCAGTACCAGTGTGGATCCGAGAGCACATTGATAGTACATTAAGTCCTTTTGAAGATGCTCCCGGTGGATTTATTGTGGAAGCTAAGATCAGGTAGAGATAGCGTAAGGGAAAGAGCCCATCAAAAGAAGACACAACCAAACTGAACAAACTATTTGTCATTGCCCTTTACCCGGACGCACAAAAACCTTGCTCCCTCCCCCATCGGGTTTTGGCTCTCATCGTCGGCTCGTCGGGTCAATAACGCGGGCTCAGCATTTGCACGCTTCAGTGTCGGCTGATAACGGTCCCTGCAATAGCAAACCCGTTCCGTTCCTTCACCCAACCCCTCCAGCATTGTCTGTGTCTGGGAGGACGGGCCGGTTAAACACAAATGTGTGAATGTGTGCCCGCGGGACCTCCCACAGCCTCCGCAGCCTCCACAGCCTCCACGTTCACTATTCCATATGTGCATCGTGATGTACGATATAATTTTTCGAATTAAGTAAGTTGTCGTTAGCTATGACTAGAATGTATATGTATCACATAATACGTGTTTCTAATGACATCACCGTGAATCACTGGTATCGTATTTAACGGTGCCACTGTGCATGTGAAACATGCTCGTATAGTAGTATAGATTTTGTTTTATGCGTCTTTATGATGTTCAAGTTGCTCTTGTTGTCTATTGATCCATGAATGCTTGAAGATTGCACGAATATACATCTACATCTACAAGCCATGATCAATTGAGATTATGAGGTATTTTCTTTCTGGAATTTCACTAGATCTTTGATCCAGGCAATCCCAGATCGCCCCCATCGAGGGTGTGTTGATCGCATCGTTCAAGCTCTAATATATTGTGTGAATCTTCACAGGCTTAGCCATTTTGAGCTATTTTGTGTGTGTTCCCAGAGAGCAATTAATATAATAGCAATTGCCTGGTTCTGATTATGTATCATTGTGTATTTGTAATCTATACAAGTGGGGTCTGGCTGGCGATTATCGATATGTATGCATAAACTGTGTAACCCCAGCATCGGTTTGTCAATGTCAATGGCACCTGCACATGATTTTTATTAAAACCCAATTCCTCCCGATAATGCACAGGTGCAGCGTATCGGGGTGTGTATCGATTGTTTTGTGTTGAGATATGTCTTGGAAAAAGAATCAACCCTTTGTCCTCGTAGTTTTTGGTTTTTTTTTTTTACTCATCACACCATCATACTGTACTGGGAAGACGTCACCTTTCCTTTCCGAGTGATTTCTTGGAAGAGAAACTTGCCATTGCTGTTAGTAGGGGTGTGTGCCCTTTCTCTCATTGAAAGGGTCTAGCATAATTGCAAAAGCGATGCTCTCTCAATTGTGTCTTCATAACAGAAGGGGTGGCAATACTTTCCCAATACCGTCTTCTCTCTCTAAGGTACTACATGCAGACCATCAATTTGGGCTTGCAAGTACCCTAATTTTAATTAAATATCAATTGTGAATGGGGAAAAAAAAAAGGTATATAAGCTGGGTATAGTTTTCTTACATTTGGTACATTTCTCATTCACAATTCATATACCATTATATACTACTACAACAACTACAAACTAAATACAAAAGACAAAAAAATTACAATGGCTGCTCCTCAAGTTAACGAAAAGTTCGATGTCAAGGACATCAAGTTCCAATACATTGATTTCGATCAATCTGTGTCCCACGATGCCTGTGCTATGCCAAGCACCACTTCCTGGTCCGACTTCTTGGCCAAGAACAAGACTGTCGTCATCACTGGTGCCCCAGCTGCTTTCTCCCCAACTTGTTCCATCAGCCACATCCCAGGCTACATCTCCAAGCTGAGCGACCTGGAAGCCAAGGGCGTTGACCAAGTTGTCGTTGTCACCGTTGACAACCCATTCGCCAACGAGGCCTGGGCCAAGAACTTGGGTGTGCAAAACACCAAGCACATCAAGTTCGCCACCGACGCCGGTGCCGAGCTGGTCAGACACTTGGGCTACGAGTTGAAGGTCGGCGAAGGTGTCTACTGGAGTGGTAGATGGACCGTCATTGTCAAGGACGGTGTTGTTGTCTACGCCGGCAACGAGTCCAACCCAGCCTCCGATGTCACCGTCTCCTCTGTTGAAGAAGCTTTGAAGCATTTGTAAATACGCAATGTATAAGATAGATATTCGCTAATAAATTTTATGAAACTTTAAAACCTCTCGCCCTTACACGCAGCACTAAGGTAGAAAAAGAGTGCCTAGTGGGATTACTTGAGCAAAATGGGTCTGCTAGGTTAGTAGATTTGTAGCTTTATAGATTTGTAGATAGTAAAAAATAAAAAACATGAATTTTGTTTATTGTTTCACGAAAAAATGTTATAATTAAAACTCTATGTAGTTGAATATCAAACACGTACACACACTGCTTTCTCTTTTTTTTTCCATTATATCTGTATAAGAAATAAATTAAGTTAAAAAAAAGAATAAGAAAAATTTAGAAAAAAATTAAACCTTGAGATTGTGAGAACACAACGGCTCAAGTCAAATTTAATATCCCATAATTAAAAAATTTGTTGATTAGAAAAAATTGTCTTTTAAGCTCTATAAGGAGGTTAAAATTACAACAACAAAGCAGCGGCACCAGCGAACAAAGCACCGGCAGCTGGTAGAGCCTTAGCGGCAGCACCAGTGTAAGAGGTGACAGTCTTGGTGGAAGAGTGAGCAGAGGTACCAGACTTGGTCATGGTAGTGTTGTGGTAAGCAGAAGAGGATGGAGCTGGCTTACCGGTGGTTGGAGCTGGCTTAGCAGTAGAGTTGTGAGCAGCGGTGGTGGTCTCAATTGGGCACCAGGTGGTGTACTTGGTGACAACGTCGTTGACGGTGACGGTAGCAGTGGAAACCCAAGCTGGGGAGACGTGTTCGGAACAGATGTGTTCTTCACAGTCGGTGATGGTGACCAAAGTGGTGGTGTGTTGAGTAGCAGTAGCGGTGGTGATGTTAGCTTGAGCAGAGGCAACAGCGGCGACGGCAGCGACGGAAGCGACAGTAGAGAATTGCATTGTTAAGTTTTTTTAGTTTAGTTAAAAGCGAATGGACAGAAGATTAATGTTCTTGGTTTCTTTTATTTTTGTATTATAAGAAGCGAAATGAAAATCTGATAAAACTTGAAATAAACAGCTCCTTATATATCCAAATTTTTCAAAGTTTGGGTTCCTTGTTGCAAGAGTAAACAACCCCTTCCCGCACTAACCCAATGTTCAGCACTTGTTTATTCAATTATCCAGCTTCAAAGTTACAGCAGGGGGGGATTCAAGCTCGAGAAGAAAAAAATTTTCACGCAGCACAGAAGGTATTTTTGGCGTTGGTCCTGCGTAATATTCTGTGTACCTTTGTCTGTGGGGATTTTCCAACATTTTTGACAACACCAGCACTGCCACTGCCACTGACACTTTCAAAAAGAGCAAAGGCTGGTCTCCCAAGTTTCTAAGTACTCTCAGTAGATTTCTTTGAGTGGGTTTGGCAGGGAGGGGGGGGCCGTGTTTCAGACAACAGCACGCACAAACACGGTCTGGGCTTTTTCCATTCTGGAACTCTGTACTTCTGGGAATCGGGAAGCGGGAATCGCGGTATTTTCTTTGGGTCTCGAGATTCCAGAACCCGCAAAACTAAACCAGTTAGGGCCTGTGCACGCGTTTCTTAGGATGAAATGTTTTTCTTCTTCTAATATAAACACCCGCACATCCACACAGGAGAGGGTGGAAACGGGTGGGAAACGGTGGGAAACGGTGGGAAAAACGCGGTGGCTGGGCCCCCCTTGAGTCAAGGAGCGCACCCTCCCAAAGTGGGACCCGCGTTTTCTGCTCGTGCGGAACTCCCTGGCTAAAAATACTTGCCCAATTCGGTAGCAAAGGGCCCCTCCCCCCCCTTCCTTGCTGGGTCCTTGAAGAAGGCTGTCATGGATGACTAACAGCTTCTAAATATAGTAGTTTTTTTGCAAGCCACGGGACCAGTTCGCGTTACCCGTTCTGGGAATGGGGACAGCGTGTTCTGATCGGAGTTAGTAAATTAGTGAATCAAACACGAGATGTTCAAAGGATAAACGCGTTCGCTTGAAAAGAATTCTAATTGAGTTACGCGTTTTGCTATCTTATAGATTCTCAGGATCTTCTTTTTTGGCGTTTGCATTACTTGATGCCAGAACGTTCCCAGGATAGCAACGAATTGTATCCATACTTGCGTTTTGACATTGGCTTGATGTGGTTGGCATAGCTGTTGCTATTGTTGGTGTAGCTGTTGTCATTGCTGTATCTGTTATTTCCTTTTCTGCTACTTTATCTGCTACTTTATCTGCTACTTTATCTGCTACTTTATTTGCTATTGCTTTATTTGCGATTGATGTCTACTGTCAGCGTTGCCGACCGTTCCATGCTCCAGATCTAGCCGCCTTTCCTTGATGCTGAGACAAGATTTTCATCACGTCAGTTGTGACTACATCATATGATTTACGTTTTACGCGATTGACATTTTTTTTTTGAATTTTTATCTTTTTTACAAAATGACGTCATTTTCATTTGCTTGCCGTGCCCCATCAAGTCTTTGCTACTTCCTGTTCGGACCATTTACTAACTTCATACTCACTTACAGGTGGAGAGACAAGTGATAAGGATGATCAAATATCAAGTTCACACGGTTCAGAACTGATTAAGATGTTCAGAGACGAGGGAAAAAAATTTTTTTTTCAGAGGTCTCTATTTTGATCACTCTCATGGGAAAATGTTAGCTGGATTCTGTACTGCACAAAGGTACAAAGTACGATAAATTATATTCCCCTTACCCTCCCCCTCCCCTTGTTATCTCAGATTTAAGTTTTTTTTCTTTAGGGCCTAAAAAGTTGATTTCATGGGGGATTGCCCATATGACAGGAAAAATTTAAATTTTAAGAGAACGTTGTTGTGCATTTTCTTAATAGCCTTGTGATTTTATATTGAAGGGACTGGACATAGCGATTAAAAATTACCAATACCTTCTATTGATTAAGCCTCTCTATCCATATTTATTTCACCTCAGTAGCAACAAAAGGATACAAATATAAACTTCTTGGATATACTACACTATACACCCAAAGATAATAGCCACAACAGTGAATAAAAAAAAGGAACTATTAATTAAATAGGAACACCAGAAAGAAATAATGGCTACTAATGAAGAGTTCATAAGAACCCAGATATTCGGCACAGTCTTCGAGATAACTAACCGTTACTCAGACTTGAACCCCGTTGGTATGGGTGCCTTCGGGCTGGTGTGCTCGGCTACAGACACTTTGACTAACCAACAAGTGGCAATCAAGAAGATCATGAAGCCTTTCGCCACAGCGGTGCTGGCCAAGAGAACCTACAGAGAATTGAAACTTCTGAAACATCTGAGACATGAAAACTTGATCTGTCTCCAGGATATCTTCCTATCGCCACTCGAGGATATATACTTCGTCACCGAGCTGCAGGGAACTGATCTCCACCGCTTACTACAAACCAGACCTCTAGAGAAGCAATTCGTACAGTACTTCCATTATCAGATATTGAGAGGTCTGAAATACGTTCACTCAGCAGGAGTAGTCCACAGAGATTTGAAACCAAGCAATATCCTAATCAATGAAAACTGTGACCTGAAGATCTGTGATTTCGGACTTGCAAGAATCCAGGACCCACAGATGACAGGCTACGTCTCCACAAGATACTACAGAGCCCCCGAAATCATGTTAACTTGGCAGAAATACGACGTCGAGGTCGACATATGGTCCGCAGGGTGCATCTTTGCCGAGATGATAGAAGGTAAACCTTTGTTCCCAGGTAAAGACCACGTCCACCAATTCTCCATCATTACTGATCTGTTGGGTTCTCCTCCAAGTGATGTCATTGACACCATCTGTTCTGAAAACACATTGAAGTTCGTCACTTCTTTACCACATAGAGACCCTATTCCATTCTCTGAAAGATTCAAGACTGTCGAGCCGGACGCAGTTGACCTACTGGAAAAAATGCTGGTATTTGATCCAAAGAAGAGAATTACCGCAGCAGATGCATTGGCTCATCCATATCTAGCACCATATCACGATCCTACCGACGAACCGGTAGCAGAGGCAAAGTTTGACTGGCACTTCAATGATGCAGATCTACCAGTAGACACATGGAGAGTTATGATGTACTCAGAAATACTGGACTTCCATAAAATCGGAGGCACAGATGGTCAAATCGATACATCCGCAACTTTCGATGACCAAGTTGCAGCTGCTACGGTAGCTGCTGCTCAAGCCCAAGCACATGCATTGGCACAAGCCCAGATGTCTCAGAATATGATTGACCCAAACCAACTTCTAAATGAAGATGGTACACCAGTGAGTGGAAGCATAGCAGAGAACAGCTCGAATTCTGCAACAACTAACCTAAACGGTGCTGCTGCAGGTATGAACAGTGCAAGTGATACTATCAATGAGTATGCTAATCAAGCAGTGCATTTTGCAAATGAATTCCAACAATAACTTACATATAAAATTTAATTATTCGTCTTCCTAATTTTTTTTCTCATTAATACCACATTTTTGTTACCGGTTGTATGCATATATTACTTGTTGCGCTTTGATTACTTCTTTGTTTTTCTTTTCTTCATTGAGATATGAACTGGTCTTTGTTTTACTCAATTAAGACATTTTTTGCATACAAACAAGAGCATTATTAGTATCATATCAACAATGTCTATTTTTACAGATTTTATATCTACATACCCTTAGCGAATATTTCATTTTCATAAAAGCCAATTCTATACAGCCACAATATCATTACAATAAATAAAAACTACTGTGTGTAGTTTAGCTGAAGTAAATGAGCTCATATATGACTACCTGCAACTAAATCGGAAATAGTCCTCCAAAACGTTATTAGTCGACGAACAAAAAAGAAATAAAAAATGGTATAAAACTGGAAGATACTTATTAGTAATAATTGCAACTCATTAATGCAATTTTCTCATAAATGCAGATTTCTATTAGAATATATGCGTGTTTAGTTAAAATTATGTCTAGATACTACAGAACATTAATTTAAGTTTCTCATTGCGCATCTTTCCCGGTGAAATAACGCTTTTCCTCTTTTGTTGCTCCTTCGTTCTCTTTATCAGTATCTTCATGGTCTGCAACTTCTTCTACATTATCAGGGTTTGACAAAAGAGTTGTGGGCTTCAGACCAAGACTGAAAAGGGCTGTGCCAATAGCTTTATCGGTTGAACCACTATTTTTCAGGTCTTGTGTAGGCTTGACAATATCATTGCCTTTATCTTTATTTTTCTTACTTATATTCTGGAAATACTCTTTCCACGTAGACCATATCTTTTGAGGCTCTTTTCCATTTGATCCAGACCTAGAAGAATTATCCTTAGTATCTGCTAAACTGTTTGAGGATTTATTACTACTTGAATCGGCAAGCTTGGCTTGACTTGAATTATTGCTATTATTATTTGACGGAGTAGTGTTCTTTTTCAAATTCTGGAAAGTTGCTGCTATCTTCTTTTGAAATTCCGCAAATGGATCCTTTTCATTGCATATATGCTTTGGTGTAAACAGGTCAAAGAGTCTATCATCTGTTACTTTATTAAACAGATTGAAGTTCTGGGTTTCTTTCCATTTTTTAACCCAGTTAATATTGAAGGAATTTATTGGAGCATTGTTCACAAACTCATCTGGTAGAGACTTCATGGCGGTCTGATTTCCCTTATGATCTTCTATGTAATCATAAAGTTTGACGCTAGATAGTAGTCCTACTAAATAATCTTCAAATTGCCATCTAATGAAATCCTCACTGCCTTCAAACTGAGAGTTTTTTGGAGTTTCGTCATCATTTTCGTTCCATGTAGTTTTAACTACATTACATATTGTGTCCATCCACTTAATATCTTGACCTGACAATTGCAGTGCGGATCCCAACTCTTTGTTCAAGAACTCCACAGTGGCATCATCTATGTTAACGAATATATCACAAATGTCCGTTTTCTGTTCTGCAAGTAACTTATTTGACGTACCTACCATAAAAAACTTGGTGGCTGGAGAACGAATCTCGCTAACTTGTTGCAGCGGAGTATAAGGAGAGAATAGCCCACCTTTTTCAAATATATGTAAAGGAAAACCCAAAAATTTTAAGACAGACAATCTATCGCTTGATTTGAATGAGTCTGCCACGGTAACGTTTTCATATGAGTTAGAGAGCACAGGAGATGCGGAAGTTTGCAAACTGGAGAGTAAATTCGGTATCAGACTTATCAGTCCAAATTGTAGGTTACATAGTGCCTCGACGTTGCTCCCATAGAAAACAATTTTCTTCTCTAAAAGCAACGCCTTCAGTAACACCAGAGCATTCCTATTGAAGTCATGTAGTATTTTGCGCAAACATAGCCCAACATAAAGTTGATTTTCTCTCTGGCTAAAGTTTGCAGGTGACGGCACATCAGAGGGCATATATGTGGCCTTAAGGCTGTCGTAAAGAGATGAGATAATAGCTCTGTCCGAGAAATCTTTTTGCCTAAAGAAAGCGTTCGTTACAATGCTTAGTTTATCTTTAATCTGCCCAAATATCGGTTCAAAAGAAATCACTACTACTGCTTTTTGTACAGTTGATCTTGTGACGTCCTCATCCTTCGCTATCAGCTCATCTGATTTTATCTGTCTGGAGCAAGAGATTGCAAAAACCGTGGTGTAGTTCTCAGAGTTTTCCCCTAGCTCGTTACTAGAGTTTGAAGGAGGCGAACACTTGTTTACGCTGTCGTAGAGCAAAGTAAAATAGGTAAATGTCTCCTTGAAAGAGTGGGACCCATCAGGTAGTGCCTGGAAGGGCAAATTCGGCCATAGGTGCTGAGAGTCTATTCCTGTGTCATCCAGCCCTTCCCAGTACTCCACTTCAGGCCCACGTTTGTGGTGAAAATCCACCAGACACACACCAAGGATAGCACTGCTATCCGAATGCATTGTAATTTTTTGTATATTATGTCCTTTCCTAAGGTTAAAAGAAAGGTCAGAGTATCCAATTGATTAGACCCAGCAGTATAGATCGATTAGCAGACAGTAGCTTCACAGCGATATAGATGAATCCAACAAAAGTATATGGTTAGAGGGCATTCCTTGAGTACAGCTCCAGCTACTATTATTCTGCCAGACTTTCCAGCTGAAATGCGATGCGATGAGCTCACTGTGGATGTTATAGTTGTCTACGTTTATAATCATGTGATTTGAGTATTTAATGATATATCACGTTATTTATCCCCTATTTTTCGTGTAAAATTATTGCTAGGGTTTTACAGAAGTGATTAGTAGTGGAATTTAGGGTTGTTTCATACAATAATCGTAAAGCCCTAAGCAATTGCCCACATACCCTAACCGCTACCAATTCCAGGCCAAATTGGCGTACTTTACAGACATCGAAGTTGTATAAACCATAACCGTTGTTTAACTTAGTAAAATTATATATTTTATGGTTGTAGCCTTCTCACAGATGTAGAGAGCAATAGTGCGAGGCCATATATTTCATTCTTTCGTTATTCCTCTTGTCTGCAGGTTGAATTTCTGTTAATACCACCAATAATTAATATCGCAAGTGCTAAAGCATATTGGTACGTTAGCAAATGGTGTGTAGAATAGTATTCACCCTTAGTGCACTGTACTGACCTTGGCAGGGGGGAGGGGCTAACGCAAAGAATGTTGCAACTGTAGATCATTTCTAGGAACAATCTTAACGAAAATCATTCAGCACTAGGAGTGTTGGGCGAAATTGATTCCTTTCCCCTTCCTACTCTTCCCCATCGCCATAGTCATGGAACCTAACTATACATGATTCCCTCGAGGATTATATAACTTGCTTGCCACCATAAGACACTGACATAGTGCATACAGACCTTACCATTTGAAACCTGAGGAAGTACCAACTGCCCAACCACGCTCATAAGTATATAGGAAACTATGTTGGCTCGGTCTGCAGCATCGCTCTCTACCACAGCTGCCACCACTCAGAGCAATATGTCTGTGACGTCGCAGTTCATGGATGCTAACGACTGCAAGTTCATAGTCTACAAAGCGTCGCAAATCAGGCTCACCGAGATGAAACGGCTGCTCGGGGTGCTGGTGCCTAACTTGAAGAAACGGTCATCACAGAACAAGAACATTGTACCTTTAGTCACATACATGTTGCCTCTGTTGGCAGGTCCAGTGTTTAACGTTAATGCCGCCCTTAAGGAGAAGTACAATCAAATTGTGCAAGGCCAAGAGCCCACGAAGGACAACAAGGATTACGATGTGACGCCTAGAGACTGGCTCACTTACGTCATGGACTCCAATACACAGAACCAACCTCTGGAAGGCTGTGAGCTAGTCGAGTTTAAGAAAGAATTATATGACAAGGATAAGCAGTGGCTTACAGTGACTAGATTACTTAAACTGATAGATGAAGTAATTAGTACTTATAACAACAAGTTCAAAAGCGCGAACTTACTTAAGAAGACTTACTCAAAGAGTATTGAGGACTTGATCAAACCTTCAGAATTATCTTTATGTCTTGATCTAGCAGTTCTTATAACTGACTATGAACGCGATACATCCGAGGCTTCGTTCCGTAAACTACAGTGGCAGGTTATCGAAAAATTCTTGGCTACACTGCATTCAAAAGTTGAGCCAACCCTTAAAACATACTACAAATCTCTCCTGGCTTACCAATCGGGCAAACTTATGCTATATAAGCTGCCCTTCCCTGAATGGACTATACATAGAATGTTTGCCTTCACCGTGAGAATGATTTCTTTAATGAAGTTATTTGGTTGCGAACTAAGGGTTCTGTACTATCCAAACCGTAAATATTTAAATGATCTCAAGACAAAATTGGTGTGTGAAAATGTTTACAAGTATGATTTGCTAATCACTCAGATCGAAAAATTATGCGCGGATCCACTCTACCAGATAAAAGAATCAAAAGAAATGATGCAATTTTTCCAAAAATATCCATATTCACTCCCAAAATCCTTACCTCAAAAGACTCATGAATTCTTCATCAAGAAGGTTATATCGACATGCATAAATCACTGGAATAATAACACCAAATTGGTCGAAGACTGGGTGGAAATGTGGAAGTTTTGCGACAAAAACAATTCCGCTAAGGAAAAAATTGAATCATCAAACGAGGAGCAGTTAATCAAAATGTATGACGAAAGATACACTGTTGATAAGCTAGTTTACTTGGAACATGAAGAAGAAAGAGCCAAGCTTTCAAACAAGAAAAGTATTGGAATTGTTGTTAAATCTTCAAGTTCATCGTCACCAAATAAACTGTTAAGAAAACTATCTCCAATTAGTGGAATGGCAAAGCCCAAAGTACGATCGACAAAGAGCCCTGCATCGTCGTCATCTTCTAACAGCAATTCTAATTCTGCACTGTCATCTGGTATGGCAACGCCTAAGGAGAGAAGTAGAAGATCATCAGTTGATCGGGGTTTACCTAAAGGTGGAAGGCTTCCAGGACTAACGAAAACTAACACCAATGAGAGATTGGTAGCACCGTTGATTCATATAAGTGAGACTTCATCCGTCAGTAACTCGGGAAGTAGTTCCATTAATGCATCGCCGCTGGGTTCCAGAAGAGGTTCTATTAAAGACGAATCGGCTGCCAGGAAAATGGTGATTAATAGAACTGTCGAAAGAACCCGTAGCAAGATAGGTAATAGACCCCGTTCAGCTTCATTGCAATCGAATGAAAGCGCCGCTTTGAATTCTGTTGGTATTGTGGGCAGTCCGTTGAGTAACAACAGATTACCAAAGCCTGTAAGTAACCAGTCCCAACTGCGGTCAAATTCGCTGGAATCCAATTCTGCTCTAAACAGAAAAATGGTCCAAGATACATTCAAGCATTTAATGGCGAATAATCCTAAGCCTTCGAATTTAAGCCACTCTCCAACTTCTTCACCCATGAGGCCAAGTTCTCCTATTCCAAGTAGATCAAATAGTAATAAAGTCTCAAGTACAAATAATGGGGCTATACTTTCCCCAGAACCAAAAGGTAAGAGCAAGGCAAATAACAGTAATGATAAAATTAAGACCAATGGAGTGACGAGTATTAATATCGATAACTCGGATAACGAAATAGTGCTAAAACCATTACCACATGAGTCTAAAGATACAACTACGGGTCCTGTTAGACCTGTAGATGAATCTGTCAACAACTCATCTGAAGGCACACCAGCTGGATCTGAGTCCACACCAGAATCCATGAAAAGCGCCGTAGGTATTGAAGGCTTAGACAAAGAGAACTTAAATGTAGAATCCGGAAATATGGAGTCTGGAGAGCCATCTAAGAAAGTTAGATTTATTGGTGTGCCCCCCATGACAGAAGCAGAGAATCCAAAGCCAACAAGAAAGGGTTGGTATAAAAAACCTGCTGTACTCCATTACCCACCTGTGCCTCAGCAAGTAACTATGTTTAGAGATAGACTAAGACAAGAAGGTATGGTATTCAGAACGAGTTTAAGAGATACAGTTGCAGCAACAAGCAATGAAGTTGGCAAGAAAGGTGGTATGATGCTCAGCTTGGCGATAGATAACCCACCAGTCAAAGAAATCAGTAGCCACAGTAGATTTGCATCTAAGCTAAGAGAAAAATTGACGAGATAGAACAGTCTGTCCTACATAAATTATATAATGGAATTAGAAGTGACACATATTTCTCTCTGTAACACAATTGCATACATACATGATCATTTCCACAGCGAAGGCTGAAGAGCTAGAAAAATGCGATGAGCTTGAAAATTTACAATTCGATATAAGGATATTGGAAATAGAAGTAAATGCAATAGAATACTATCGGGCAATTAAAAATAACTGAGCTGCCAAATTCATAGATATCGTTATTATGAGCTTCAGTTCTCTGTTACCACCGCCGGAGCACAGTCCTCCAGATGATGTTAATTCCAGGGAAGTTGAAATAATTACAAAAGAGCATGATTTTATTGTAAATGCACTGACTAAGAAGGAAGCAGTACATTCTAGCAATAACAATATCGGGTCATTTGTCGGCTCCCAAGTTGCTAATTTCAATGATGTTATACCTTTGAGACAAAAGGATTTTTATGGGGTGCAGGCACCTTTACCTACTACGCAAGAAATTGAGCTTTGCAAGGTACGAACACAAGAAGTGGTCAATAGACTCTTACATAAATTCACTGATAAGGGTAAAGCTGGTTATCAGAAGGATACTAGGAAGATAACTACAGGCTCTAGGATAATAACCATAGAGAGCAAGAGGCAGGATCCATTACAACCCTCAAGACAAAAAAATACAAGTAGTAAAATAGTTCTCCCTGAAGATGATGAGACTGATACTCCAATTTTACATGCCACAGATGATGCTAAGAGTAAAAGATTAACCAAGGAGGAGAGAGCCAAATGGAATATCCCAGCAGCAGTGTCTAGTTGGAAGAATCCCATGGGTTATACTGTGGGCTTGAAGCATAGAGCGGCCCATGGTAAAAAAACAGGTAATGTAGGATCAATCAATAATAAAGTATCAGATATTGTTGCTGCTTTGGATGAAACTGATCAAGAAATTAGAGAAGGTATACAGCAAGAAAATGAACTAAAGCGGAAACAGCTCAAGGAAGAAGAGAGAATCAAGGAAGAAAAGCTAAGGGCCATTGCCGAAAGATCAAAGATACAAACACAAAGTTCTGCTGTAAAGAAACGAGGATCCCGTTTTGAAGGTGGTAGACATCAGAATAAGAAGATTAAGAAAGAAGAACCCCCAATTAAATCAGCTGCGGAAAGACTTAAGGAACTTGCTTATGCTCAGGGTAGGGAAGTTAGTGAAAAAGTTATCTTAGGTGCTGCCAAAGCAACTACGACTGGAGCTGGAGCAAATGTTCATTACGACTCTCGTTTGTTCAGTAAGGGTGCAAATGCGGCAGCAAAACGCAGCGAAGAGCAAGTATATGACAATCCTCTGTTTGTTCAACAGGAAATTGACAGTATATATAGAGTCAATGCAAAGAGCATTGACGAAGCCAATTCAGCGTCAGCCAGCAGGTATGGACCAATTCAATTTACGAAGGCACATTCACTAGATGATAAGAGTACGGAAAAGGATGAAGAGGAAACATAGGTTGACCGCTAAACTTAATTTCTATAAAGTTGTTCATGATACGTAATAATATATCAACTATATACTAGTTGTCCTCGCTATCCATAGGGATATCTCTAATTTCGTTTTCGAATGTACTTGACTCCATATTCATCTCACTGATTTTCATTTTATTTAATTCAAATCTCTTCAATGCATTAATAAAGTTGTGGTTTCTCCGTATAGCATATTGCTCGAGCTTTTTTATTGTGCCACTGACTTTGACTGGATTAAGGATTATACCTTCATAATCTCCAATTTTATTTACTAGGGCAAGTGTGGTAAGCAAAATATTTAGATCCTCTCGGTGGCACCTGAGTATCCCTGTCGATGTGGCATTACTGAAATACTTAAGATGTAAAAGTGAAGTCAATTGGCCTGACCCCAAATCCCCGAAATTATATTGTACAACCCGCCGTATCTCCTGAAGTATTGTCTTGCTATTAATCTCGTGGTAATTTCTAGTACTTTTGTGGAAGCCCATCATGACGTCGTCCATTCTGTCCAGCTCTGCTTCTGCCATTGACTCGGGTGGATAAATTATCTCAAATAGAACGTATCTGCTCTTCAAACGGACCATTTTTTATGCTTCTTGTATGAAAATATGTCTCCAGTCTGCTTGCTTTGAGTTTAAATCTTAATACTAATCACAAACAATAGACAATTGCTCTTATTGTTCTATCTAAGGACTCTGTTCTGCTGAAGCTCATCGCATAAATAATGAAGCTCTTCTCATTGAAATTTTTCAAAAATGCGCTTCGGAGGAAAGTTTCGTGTTTCCGACTCGAAAGGACTCATATTACCTTGATCTGATCTCAAATGTAACCACAGTATTTATCCGATTTCGAAGCACCACAACGTATTTCATAGCGACTTCATTAGATTTTGAGCGAGAACTGCTTTTGGTTGGTCCTCATATCATAATCATTTGTTAAAAAACAATTGGCTACATTAAAATATTTCAAGCAGCAGTAAACAGCGAGAATGGAGAATAATGGTAAGAGTCGTGGGACTCAATTGGTAGGCCAGATAGATGATCTGACAAGAGAGCTACAGGATGCGCAGAAAGTTGTTGTTTCCCGCATAAATGAGAGGAATCGGTTAGTTTCGGACATGATGGAGAGGTACAGAAGCAATCTCAGGATTTTACAAGAGCAACGTGTTACTGTTCTTTCCGAATTGGATAGGTATAAGGAGGAGGAGAGTAGAATGAAGGAGGCCTTACAAAATTTGAACTCTACGAAGGAAGAGTTCAAGAGTGAGATGGATGCATACCAGTTGAAAGCTGAAAAAATGAGGCTACAAAAGCAACAGTTGCAGAAACAATTGGATGATTTGAACAAGATGTTTGCAGACAGGGCTAATGAGATTCAGAAATACAAGGAAATGGTGACCAGGCAGAGACAATTAGATAGTCCCGAGATAAAACTGTATGAGAAACTGTTAGGGTTGCAAATCGATAAAGCGGACACACATATGCTGAAATTTACGTTTACAGACTTCGGTCGTGAAAGAGAGTATAAGTCTGTTATAGTCGATGTTTCTCAGTTGAACGACGACAGTTCACCACTGAGAATTAAAGAAATAGAGTCCGGAGTAAGTGCATCAACGGTCAATGAACTAGAAACGGTGCTGAATCAGCAAGGTATTGTTCAGTTTTTAATCGAAGTCAGAAAAGTCCTTGTTAAATCTGAGTGAAGTGTTTTAAAATATAATTTGTGATATTCATTACGCACCTTACAAATGTCCAGTCCATTGTTCTTCAATTGACATTCCTGGCTTACTGTGTGAAAGGTCACGAAGCTGCTTTCTGGGAATTTTGAAAAAAAAAATGTCAACATCGAAGAAAAAGTCTGATAATAGTGCCTGAATGTTTGGGTATTTGGTCTTCGAGTTAAATCTGGGGTAGTGACAGAGCAGTGGATATATTATTTTTGTTGGTGTATCAGTTTACCAGATAAGTATTCATTCTTCGCGAATTCATAGGTGCGGAACTCAAAGTTGCAAGTTCTGCTGTTAGTTGGTCACCAATGCAAATTCTAACTTTGTTAACAAGCTTTGTGTTGGCAAATGCAGTGGTTGGTTCGCCAGGGGATCAATTGGATGAGTTCATAGATTGTATATGTGCTTGTGAGTACGATAGAAAATGTGCAGGCTCGGGGATAAATTACATTGATCCCAACACTAACGAATTCCATGATGTCAATTTTGTCTCGATGATAGACGGTCGAAAGACATTCTTGAGCTCGATGGTTTCGAAAGCCACTTTTTGGGACTGTATGTCTGAATGTGACTACGAGTGCCAGCAAATAATCACATATGACCGCATAAGAAAGAATAAGAAGATTTTGCAATTCCATGGGAAATGGCCATTTAAGAAGATAATGGGGTTCCAAGAGTTTTTTGCTAGTATATTCAGTATAGGTAATTTTATCCCCCAGTACCGTGGGTATAAGTTGATCCAGAAAAGACTGGAGCGGAACTCCAAGAGGGCTGTCACGGATGTGTTCTACGAGATGATGTTGAGAAACTATATGTGGGTGTCGATAATGGGAATGTTAGCGTGGACGTCAAGCACCGTTTTCCATCTGCGCGACTTGGTAGTTACTGAGAAGTTTGATTATTTCTTTGCAGGCGGTACCGTGCTGTCGGGCTTCCACGCGATCCTGACAAGACTGATATACAAGCATGTCGCGGAGGAGAGGAGGTACCGGTACATGAAGATTGTGAGTGGACTAGTGGTGACCATATTCACCTGCCACATACTGAGACTGTACATCGACTGGTCCTATCGCTACAACATGAAGTTCAACATATTCTTTGGTGTGTTGCAGTACATAGTCCTGATATACGTTGGGATTGATAACTACATAGAGATCCAGCGGGTACGCAACGGCAGCAAGACGGAGGACAAGTCGAAGCTGCAAGCAAGCGTGTTCAAGTTGAGCTACTTGCCAATTCTGCTGGTGCTGTTCACCTCGATGTCAATGAGTCTCGAGCTATTCGACAGGTTCTCCATCAAATGGCAGCTGGACTCGCACGCTACGTGGCATCTGCTAACCATAGTACCTAGCTGGTACCTGTTCGATTTCTTCTTGGCAGACCTAGACTTCGCGCTACACAGAAGAAACGAGTAAAAGAATATAATCCATATTTAAAACTTTATAGTACAAGATACACATGTAATTACCGATTGCAGGCATAGCTACATTCAGCCAGCCTCTTCCAAACCCTCCCATCCAACACGAAGGGATTTGCAATTCCTAACACATAAGAATATGCCAATTGGCAGGCAAACTCCGAGTGTTCCAGACAGTCAGAGCTTTCCCAGGGGGGGAGATGCCAGTATTTGCTGGCATCTTCTACTAAGGAAATATCCTTTGCAATTGGCTTATTTGTAATGACTTATATTTGTAATTGCATAATGGAAATTACCAAGAAGACCCACGCACCACACACAAAATATTTGATTGCACCCACACCTCACACTCTAGTTGAAATACGCCCTTCTCGCCCTTCCAACAGGAGTCATCGCCTCCCCCCCCTCCATATGATGGGCATTTTCGCTGGCACAGGAGCAATGGCACAGCCTTTGATTTCCGTGTCCGTGTGATGGGGGGTGGAATGCAAATGCCGCAGAGGATGTTCCGGTCCCTGAAAGGAGGCGCAAGCGGTTTCTTCTGAGGGCAGTCAGGGAAGAGGACAGAGGGTGATTCTTCGGAATTGCGGGGCTTTTTTTTTTCCGCCCTGGCGTTCTGCTAGTTTTTCCACAGTATAGTGCCCGTAGGAACGCTGAAAACACGTCATTTCCTTTGTGCTCTTGCCCGATCTCTCGCATCCCGATCCCATCAATTCTTGCCCATCGCCCCCCGGAAAATCCCTATTTTTCCCGGAAAAATATAATCTCCGGTGCTTCTCCAGTGAGATGTGCGCACAAATGCGGGCTCTTGTTTTGCGTCGCGGATCCTACCCCCACTTCGCCCATTGTTCTCTGTATCGGCCTGAGTCATGGGCTGGGGGGGACCCTTAGTAATTAATTTTAGAAGCCCTAGGCCTGTACTAATCCTACGATGGTATTTAAAGGCTAGCTCATCGGATGCAATTGGGAATTCAATCAAACATTAAAGACTACTCTACCACAACAACTACAAATACAACTACAACTACAAATACAAATACAAATACAACAACTCGACAATGGTTTTACAATCGCCTCAGCTTGAACAAGCTGAACTATACTCTAAAACTCCACATGCAGAGCGCAACTGCTCTATAGACTCTATCCTCAACAATTCTTCTGACAGCTTCAACATCCCTTCGCCTCCGCTATCGCCGCTGGCTGCGTCCGTGCCCACCCGCCACAGGAGGAACCTGTCGATCGACAGCCTGGACTTGAACCAGCCACAGGGCATCCAGACTATAGACCTCGACTCGCAGGACGCTAAGAAGCTCAGAGACGACATCTACGAGTACTTGACGCAGTACAGGATGATGGAGGGCTTGAAGAAGAGGTGGGAGGCGCCCAGCCCAGCTGCGTACCGCCACTACCACTACAATAGCGGTCTCGAGGCGTCACCGCAGAGACCAGTAAGGAGAACGAGGGAGATGTCCCCACCAAGGTCATACGCAGTGCCCGTGTACAACACCAGAGTCGGCCCACAGCCCCAAGGTGTTTCCCTAGGGAACAACAACTTCTTCTACAACACTAGATACCACCACTACACCCAGCTGCCACCAATTTCCCAGATCACAGGCCAGTCTGTATTGGCTAAGCCTAAGAGCGTGACAAAGCGCCACTTCGCCAGTCCCCCAAACTCGCCACCTAAGAAGAGGAAGACAGAAAGATCGCCCACAAGCTCGCAGTTCCAGCAACACCACAACCCAAACCCAAACATTGTTTCCATAAAGGCCGTTGCTAGTGTGCCACAGTACGTTCCGGGCATTTCCTGGGAGCAACTGCCAGACTACTCCCCACCACTATCTACTTTGCCCGACAACAAGTTATGTCTACGCATAGAATGGAAGGGCAACCCAATGGACCTGTCGGTTGACCCACTAAGATCGAAACTGCATCCAGCAGAGATCGTGCTCGCATCCATCCTAAGATTGCCTTGCGACTTATACTTGGACTCAAAGAAGAGATTGTTCTTGGAAAAAGTCTACAAGTTGAAGAAAGGCATGCCATTCAGAAAGACAGACGCACAGAAGGCATGCAAGATAGACGTCAACAAGGCATCGAGGCTGTTTACAGCATTCGAAAAAGTAGGCTGGCTGGAAGATCACCATTTCCAAAAGTACCTGAACGATATCCAATTATAAATTACGATTTCTTATTCGGAATTTCTAACTTCACTTTTGAATTACTTTTTTTCCCATTTTGCATCATCATTAACTCTCATCTTAATATTCTCTTACATTTGATTTTTGTTTTGTTTATTTATGTCACATTTATTGAAGTTAATTAAATTTAACTTTAAATTTAATATTTTGTTCGGTTACCTGGGAGATGCGACAGGCTCTCCCACTAGTCGTTTTCTACATATTCAATCTATTTGTCGCAATTTTTATTCTTTCTGGCATAGTTGCCAAGCACAATTGTCCTGCTATATATAATCTACAATTATAATATAATATAAATCAATATTCTTTTCAAATAAGCTTATTCTTATTATAGGGAACCTTTTTTGGTGTTGACAATGTCCGGCCAGTGTCAGCACCACGATAACTTTATTGTTACAACTTAATCTTTCCTAGATTAAATGAGGAATAGACATTTCTATTATTGAGTTAACTTACCTGAAGAATAAGGCTGTCAATTTTTGTGACTTGTATCTGTCTCGGTTGGGTGCAAAAGCTTTTCCAGTACCATGTCTGCGCTTGCGTCAATGTATTTAGTTCTGCTTGAATTAGGCCTGTAGCCATTCTGTCGAGTGCTTTCGACCACAGTGTTTACTTTATCCATCGAGCAATTCTCTTCGCTCTCAATGTAAAGCCTTTTCAATTGCAGGACAAGCAACTTCAACGTATCGTCCAGCGGCCGGAGACTTCTTAGTACACCTTCAGCGTCGTCTCCTTGCTCTTTGACAAACCTTACCAGCAGGTCTTCAAATCTGTTCAGTCTTTGTGCAACCGTCTTCAAGTCGCGTACTTTCTTCTTCAGTTGCGCATGAGTTTCAAACGCAGTTTCCAATTCGCGCACTTTGTCCTCCAACTCAATCTCCACCTGGTGTTGTAACTTTGGATCCACTACTTCTAAGTCAACTTGGTGCTTCAGTCGAAACACACCAGCATCCAGCAGCTCTTCGGGAACCCTCAACACGTTCCGCAATACGTACAGTTCCAGCTTATCAAAATTCCTGTCCACAGCGCTCTCCATAAGCGACTCAAGCTTCGCAACACCAACCCGTATCTCTTCCTCATACGATACCCCATCGACCTCACTCCGGTCCAGTAGATACTTCTCCATCGCACTGGTACACTTGTACATCGTCTCATTCACCGCATTGATAATATCATCCACCAGCGACACCGGCGGATACTCAAGGTGCTCCGTCAGCACAGAAGTAGACCTCAAACTAGGTGCAGACATCGCTCAATCCACTGCAATTGTAATCCCTCGCCCCCCAACAATACAACTCAAGCAGGCCTACCATTTCTACACATCCATTGTTTTCAATCCCAAGGCTCGAGAATCCCAATTTTCTTAGCAACTGGTGAAAAATTTCAGAAATCGAAAGTTATAAGTGAAGTTCACAAGTAGTTGCTGGGTGTCTTGAGGGCAGTTGTTACGTTAGAGGACGACTACACGCCACGCACATATTATATACAGATGAAGAAGTCGACGTTGTTATCTTTTGATGCGTTTGCGAAGACAGAGGAGGACGTGCGCATCAGGACGAGGTCCGGTGGGTTTATCACGCTGGGGTGTTTGGTGGTGACGCTGATGCTGCTGCTGAGCGAGTGGCGGGACTTCAACAGTGTTGTGACTAGACCAGAGCTGGTTATCGACCGTGACAGGTCCCTGAGACTGGACCTGAACCTGGATATTACGTTTCCTTCCATGCCGTGCGAGCTACTGACGCTGGACATCATGGATGACTCCGGCGAAGTGCAATTGGACATCATGAACGCTGGGTTTGAGAAGACTAGGCTAAGCAAAGAGGGCAAAGTTCTGGGCACCGCGGACATGAAGATCGGTGAAGCCGCAAAGAAGGACAAAGAGGCCCAACTGGCCAAGCTGGGTGCAAACTACTGTGGTAACTGTTACGGAGCCAGGGACCAAGGTAAGAACAACGACGACACCCCAAGAGACCAATGGGTCTGCTGTCAGACGTGTGACGATGTGCGCCAGGCGTACTTTGAGAAGAACTGGGCTTTCTTTGACGGTAAGGACATCGAGCAATGTGAACGTGAAGGGTACGTACAAAAGATCGCTGACCAACTACAGGAAGGTTGCAGAGTCAGTGGTTCTGCTCAATTGAATAGAATTGACGGTAACTTGCATTTTGCAGCGGGTCCCGGTTTCCAAAACATCCGTGGTCATTTCCATGACGACTCCCTGTACATCCAACACCCAAACTTGAACTTCAACCATATCATCAACCACTTGTCCTTTGGGAAAGCTGTTGAGCCAACAAAGAAGGGCAAGGTCATGGGCATCGAGAAAGTGACCGTCAACCCTCTAGACGGACACTCCATGTTCCCTCCAAGAGACGCCCACTTCCTACAGTACTCATACTACGCCAAGATTGTCCCCACCAGGTATGAGGGTCTGAACAAGAAAAACATGGTTGAGACTGCACAGTTCAGCTCCACTTTCCACATCAGACCAGTGGGCGGAGGCTCCGACGACGACCACCCTAACACCGTGCACCAGCGCGGTGGCTCCCCATCGATGTGGATCAACTTCGAAATGTCCCCATTGAAGGTGATCAATAGGGAAGAACACGGACAATCCTGGTCCGGATTCGTACTGAACTGCATCACAAGCATAGGTGGTGTGCTGGCAGTGGGAACAGTGCTAGACAAGGCATTGTACAAAGCCCAGAGGACAATCTTCCAGAAGAAAGACGTCTGATTCTAAGTCTGAATCTGAGTCCGAGCCTCACTCTGAGTGTAAAACCTTAAAGACACTCCATCTACCCAACTTTTACGTATCATACATACACTAACAGCACATGTAACCACAAGAGCTGGAGCAAGTGCCTCACCACAAGGCAAAACACCAGAAAATAGTGCTCTGTATATAGTTCAATATACCACTAATGTTATGTACACGTGACTTTTTTATTACTGAAAAATTGCTAGGCAAAGTGATTTGCAATTGCCAGGCGATGCCGGGGACTCGAGGAAAGGAACTAACGTGTCAGCATTAGCAATGGGTGGATGGAGGTGTAGGACCCTTTCCCATTGTCTCTATAAGATGATCAGCAGCTGTAAATAAGCAAGGATTAATTAGGCTGTGAAGGACCAACGAAGTCCTCGACGCTTCTATTTGTATTTAGATGTTCTCAGCCAACAGCGATACGCATGCCAGCATGTCTGCTACTACTCTGGCATCGAACTACAGTGCGCAGAGTGGGAGCACTCCAACTTTGACGCCTGTGAGTATGACAAACAAGGGTAAGGGCCAGATAGCCAGCTTAATGAACAGCAATGTCAACGAGTGGGACTCGTTGTACTACATGTGTCTGGCGATGAAGAAGCGGCTCGAATGCTTGTCCCAATTGCAGCCATACTTGAACCTGGCATACTCTTCCAGTGAACTACTTAGCGAGAGGCAATCTTTGCTTCTATCGCAGAAACAGCAGTTGCAGAACATTGCGAACTCACATTCTGGTGCTAATAATAGAAACTCCAATTTCAGCTCACACCATTACTCCAGGGATAGTCACGACAGCGCAACGCTGGGGTCCTTACAGCATAACGAGAACTCAAGGTCCAGCGCTCTTTCCACTTCGAGCATGAAGATGGACATGGCAATGATGGACGGCATCACTTACACGAATAGCAACAGAGTGGTCAGCTCCTCGAGGGATAGTGCTGCTAACTCTATGGAAGATACTTTACTTACCTTCAGCATGGGTATTTTACCAATTTCTATGGACTGTGATCCAATCACCCAACTTTCGCAATTGTTCCAGCAAGGGTCGCCACTTTGCGTGCTCTTCAACGCAGTCAAACCCCAACATAAACTCGCAGTTATCTCCTCAGATGATATGAAAATATGTAAGAAATCTATCTATGACTTCATTCTAGGTTGCAAGCAACATTTCGCCTTTAACGATGAAGAACTATTCACCATCTCAGATGTCTTCTCAAACTCTACTAATAACTTATTGAGAGTCCTGGACGTTGTACAGACACTGATGGATTCTGCACCTGAAATATTTCCATCAGTAGAAGAAATTCACAGGAGGATAATGCAAGAGCTCAACGAACAAAGCCAAAACGTTCAGCTACAGATTCAACAGAACAAAAGATATGCAGAACATTACAAAATTATCAAAGAGTTTGTCGCAACAGAAAGGAAGTATGTCCACGATCTGGAAGTTTTAGAAAGATACAGAGAACAACTTTTGGAAAGTAACTTGATAACCTCCGAAGAACTATATATGCTATTCCCCAACTTGGGAGAGGCCATTGATTTCCAAAGAAGGTTCTTAGCTTCACTAGAAATCAATGCCTTGGTAGAACCATCCAAACAAAGAATAGGCGCTCTGTTCATGCACTCAAAATACTTTTTCAAGCTATATGAGCCATGGTCCATCGGACAGAATGCCGCTATAGAATTCTTATCTTCAACTTTACAAAAAGTTTCTGAGGAAGACTTTGTCATTAAAAACAAAATGGAACTTCAATCATTCCTTTACAAACCTGTCCAAAGGCTTTGTAGGTATCCGCTATTACTAAGGGAATTAGCTCAGCAATCTGTTAATGACAAAAGTGCAAAAGAATTAGATGCAGCATTAGAAATATCCAGGAGTATAGCGAGAAGTATAAATGAAAACCAGCGGAGAACCGAAAATCATCAAGTGGTGAAAAAACTTTACGGTAGAGTTTTGAATTGGAAAGGTTACAGAATATCTAAGTTTGGTGAACTTTTATACTTTGACAAAGTGTTTATTTCCACTAGCAACTCAAGTGAACCTGAAAAAGAATTTGAAGTATATCTTTTCGAGAAGATCATTATCCTGTTCTCAGAAGTAAGTACGCCTGCTAAGAAATCTACATCGGCCTCATACATCTTGAAGAAGAGCAAATCTGGCAGCTCTAGCTCGGCTCTATCACTCAATATAATTGGTAACAATTCCAACAATTCATCTAGTTCTAGTTCTGCTCCAAATACAGAGTCAAAATTAGATTTACGTGGCCGTATCATGATTATGAACTTGAACCAAATTAATCCTGTAAATTCTCGATCCTTAAACATCACATGGGAATCAGTTAAAGAGCAAGGTAACTTTCTTCTAAAATTCAAGAACGAAGAAACAAGAGACCACTGGTGTGCTTGCTTACAATCTCTTGTAAGAGATATAAAAAGTGAATCTTTCAGAAGCACGAATAGTGCTAGCAGTGACCATTCGTCTTTTGCATCTGTGACATCACCATTGGCCACTCGTAATCCTCATGACAGCATCACATCAATGAACAGCACACATAACAAATACGTCTCTGATATATTGAGAACTAACAGTAAAAGAAGAACATCCCAATTAGAAAGTGATATGAAAACCATAAATGAAACTTACAAGAGCTCTATCCCTGATAATTCCATTTTAATTAGAATCGCATTTAATAGTGATTATTACACTGTCCTTGTAGATAAAGAAAGCTCGATCGAGAATGTGATTGATATAATAAAGAAAAAGTTAAATAGTGGTGGGGAAAAAGCCATGAGAGTTAAATATCAAGATGAAGATGGAGATTATGTTGTGCTCGAGAGCGGTGATGATTGGCTAGTGGCCAAGGACATGCTGAAGGAAAATAATGAGAGAATATTAAACGTATGGGCCATCACCAATTAATAAGAATATAGACAATTATTTTTTTACTTTTCAATAATTCATGCATTTTTATAACTGTTATAGTTCCAATAAAAAAATTTCCGATGGTAAGATAATCTTTTTAAATTCTGACTGGCAAGACACATTTATCCTTATTCTTAGCGGCATAATGATCCGCTGACGCGCCAATTTGTCCTAATTTGTCCTAAGTTCCAACACCTCAATTTCCCAAATAGGAAATTTTATTCTAAGACTTTCGTTTTTATTTAAAATGCATTTCTTTTAAAAGATATCATATATAAGATAAAAATGAGTGTGTCTAAATACTGAAGTAAATTAGAAAAACATAGGAAATGGATAAGAGTTACTTGCAATTGTAATCTATTCTGGTAAGCAAGCTGACTGGAAAAAAGAGCCTTTAAATTACTGTATAATTAAAGCGAGATAAGGTCTCAACAAAAATAGAAATGAAATCTGATTCGACAAAATAAAATTGTAATAAAAATGAATCACTGTGTTTGATCTACAAACATCAGTGTCTTTCAATGCTACCTGCTATCAACTCTCTTACAGGATCTTTCCGCTTGGAAAAAATCCAAATCTAAACTCGAAGAATCTCTCTTGTGATGGCCTCTAACAAAGTTTGATGATATAGAGCCCATAGAAGAAATAGATGATTTATTACTTACATGACACAAGTACTGATTATTTCTTAAACTCATCATCTTTCCATCGTTAATGGAAGAGATGGATTGATTCTTTCTACCACCATGAAATCTACCCATTTTTCCTTGCAGTAAAGAAGGTGTGTTTGGGGTAATTGGCAGGCAGAATATTGAGCCAGATCTTGAAGGTACTCTTGATGAAGTTTGAGGTGTGAATATTGACTCAGAGGATGAGCTTAGCGATTTGTTTAGCGAAAAGTTCTTATGAATGTTATTAGAGTTGTTTACAGGAGCAAATGAAAATAATTCTGGAGATGCAAATGGAGAAATAAAATTGTTCATAGCGGTATTTGGATTGCCACCCAGCGAGAGGGGTGACAGATTAGATGCAGATGAGTTAAGACCTTGTCTTTTCCTCAATATATTGGATTGTTGTGGAATCATTGAATGATCATTAAGCGTTAAATTTTGATTGTACACATGGTTTTCATCATTAGCAGTGTGATTAGCATTATTGCTATAGCCAGGATTCTTTGGCGAGAATGATGGTGAAGAGAATGCTGAAGAGGCGGCCGATGACATTGGCTGAGCTTCATCAAATGTATTGGCCAGTGGCGAACCATTTGGCGATATGTTCTCGGTTGGAAATGGGTAACTATTGGTGTAATCTTGAGAACGATATAATTCTTCCAATTGTAGTTGGACATGGTAGTTTTGTAATGCATCCAATATTCTTTTCGAAGTTGGAATACCATTCTGTTGTTCACGTCCAGAGAAACGCTTGGAATTACCGGCTGGCATCTTACTAGAAATGTATTTGAATTTGAAGCTTGAAGGCAACGAATCGATGTTGACCACTAAAGATAGTAGCTCTTTGCAGATGTTAACCATGTTATCATCGTTGACATTCATTTGCAGATCTTCCCATTGATTCAAATTGTAAAAGTTCAATGACATTGAAACAACGGTAATTGCGGCTAGCGCAATAGAAGACTGATTGTAGTTCAAAGCAAGATTCAAATCGAAGGATGCAAGTTCACAAAGTAAGATGGCGCCAAGCTTGATTTCATTGATATTTAGTTTTTTTGGGAAATCGTTGTCGTTGGCGTCGTTAGTCTTCATGAACAGCAACATGTCAATGAAAGAATCATAAGTAGCAACGTGACACAGAGACCAGTTCAAAGATTTCAGCAAATGTAGTTCCATTTCTTTGAATTGGTTAACTGTGAACTGGTTGCAACACAGACTCTGCAAGACCTTCAAAGTAGCGACTCTGTTTTTGGAGTCCCAGTACTTGGAACTAATCCACAAAGAAGTCAAAGCAATCAGTTGGTAAGTCGAAGACTTGATGACGTATTTCGAAGCGTATCTATCCAAGATATCGAAAGCCAAGAACAAAGTTGAAGTAGATAGGTTCAGTCTTGTGTGGCAGTACATCAAGAAATCAAAGATCAAAGTCCTCATCTTGTGATTGATCTGAGGTTGGGCTTTGAAATTTGCCAGCGACTTAGCCACAGTTGTGGCATGGTTTAGCTCTGACTCCAGAGTGAGCAAATGCGACAACTGATTAGGACTGTATTCCTTGACAGTCAGATGGTGTGTTTCCAATTCTTTTCTGACAAGGTTAGGGTTAGCGGCTTTGATTGTAGCAATGTTCCTTCTAATTTGAGCCAAGTATGGCATGTTCGGTAGACTTGAAGTTTCATAAACGGCATTTCTGATCTGTTTATGAGACATAATTGGAACGGAAGCAAGCAAGCAGAATTTGAATATTCAAAAAAAAAATGATTTGAAATGAGCGGGCAGGGAATATCCTAATATCGAGTTGTCAAGTGAAGACTATTTTTGAGAGCAACAATGTGTCTTGTTTTTAGTATTAAATAAGAATAGAATAAAATAGTAAAGAAGAAAAAAAATATAATAATTCTTTTGTGGTTCTTGAGACAACTAAGTTATTGATTTGATGTTGTTATATTTTTTCTTTTCTTCCTATTGGCGTTTTATTGATTCATGCAAAATTTTGTAGTATATGTGTTTCAAAAATTCTTTATTCTTGTGATCTGTGGTTGATGTCAATGCAGAATATATGCTTTATAAACACCTAAGATTCCTAATCCTGGTAATTTATGGTATTTGCGTTTAGCAGTTGTCAAGATCAGTAATTAGTTGAAATAACTATGATCCAATTGTAGTTTGATAACGAAGATCAATTGATAGTTCTTCTTCGAGGTCTTTGAGTTGATCTGATCCGAATATATGAAAGGTGAAATATGAAACTCGAATGTAATATGAACCAAGGAAAGATAATACTTTTGAATATCTAGTTGCTTTCCAATATATATATTATCTTTCCAAATGGACCTTTTTTTTTTCTTGGTGGATGGGATTTCGATTATCTTGGCTGTATTTCTTCACAATTGATGCACTCTCTCTTTGGTGTGTGAACAAGCCTTGTACCAAAGTTAGAGCAAATAGCACAACGGAAGACAAGAGGTACCTGCTTCACGTAAAGCAGAGCAGTAGCACCACCAAGCGAAGTAGAACAATTTCACCAGGACAAAGAGAGCAAGCCTGGGTGGAAATAGTAGAAAAAAGAACTGAAAAGTGCTGCTTTAGCAGTAGAGATCAAAAGAGATCAGGATATGAGAATTTACAATGTCAAAAAAAAAGGAAAGCATAGTGGGATGCTCGATAATTGCTTTTGTGGATTTGGTGTTTGTTCATAAAATGTCCAATTATCCATGACAATTGTCTCCATCAGTGGCCATAGAGCCTGTGTCGGTGTTTAGCACTTTAGGTCGTCCTCAATGGCCTTGCTATTTTTACTCTATTGGGCAAATAGTGAGTGCAGAGTTGGAGAGCAGGGCTTCTCTTGCATAACTAGGACAATGGGAGGGGGAGGGAAAGATAGAGAGGTTTGAGCAAAAGAAGACGGTGGAGTTGTGGGAACAGGACATACGAGTGCTGGTTGTACCAGTCGCACTAGACAAGAATAGATAATTTCTTTTATCAGTATGTAAAACTTTTTTTTTACTGAACGTAGTAAAAAAGAGAGAGAGTAAGAACCTATGTAGGTGAATGTAGGAGGACCTTGGTTGTTAGGGCATGAGATCGATGGAAATATGGAAATCGAAAAGGCTGAGGAACTGCCGTGAATATCCAGTTCTGAGGCATTGCACCGTTGATGGACACTGGAGAGCTCTAGAGAGGAGTGCCATCTCAAAAAGCCTTGCACTAGTGGGTGAAAGACTTCTCAGCCAGAAAAGAGTGGAAAGGCCCCCCCCACTCCCAGTATGGTTTCTTTTCTGGGGATCAGAGAGGCAGCACAAACCCTAATATGTCCTTCTAAAGTCCCATTTGTCAAGGAGATAGGGAACACTAAAAGATACCACCTGCATTTTATTACTGTTCATGGTAAAAGCAGGCCCTTCTCCAGATTTGTCACGAAGAAAGTACGTTAAAGAAAGAATGTCGAAAAAAATTAAAAAAAGAAACAGGACATATCTTCAAGAGGAGCAGTGCTTTTAGGGTTTCATCCTGTGTAGAGAGCCCATACTTCCAACTGTCAAAATTACTAGTGAGCAGCTTCTTTCTTTTTGCTACATTTCACATTTACTTTATCAAGGTTCTTTTCTTTTTTCACTTAGTGACCTGCAGTGCAGATACAAAGAAGAAGAAGAAAAAAAGCAACACTATGACATTCTCTATCCTTCAGTTTTTCGTCATTCACTGACAGCTTAAAGAAACCTACGACCATACTGTTCTGATAAGTGAATTTTGCACAACCCAGGCGAGTTTCAACTTGATCCGTATTTAAAACTGCTAGCTTTGCTACCATTACATGTGGGGTGGGGGGGATGAGGAAGAAGGCAGGACAGCTCGGTCCAAAGAGTTCCCTATAACTACTGAAACGGATCCCTTGCTAGTGAGATCCAAAGGGTTGGAATATTGTGGTGGGCTCTTAGGCAATAATTCTACGTATGGAAAAAAAAAAGAGAGGGCTTGTCTTGGCTGTCAGTGAGAGATATGGCATTTGCAAGAGAAACTTCAAATTTGAGATTTTTCCCTTTTAGGAAAAACGTCGAATTTTTACTTTTCTCGGGAAAAAAGCGTAGGTGAAGGATCAATCCTTTGCTGAGCAAGTAGTGTAGTAGTTGACTCTGACCCGATATTCAATATATTATTATTTTGAGGATTTGGTGCTAACCCTAAAAAGCTTCACTGCGTTTTGCACGCTCTAAGTTTAGAGAACAACGAAGTGGACCCAGGTTTGTTGCATCCATCAATGGGCACTGATCAAAATACAAGAGCTGATCTTCACTTTTTAGTATTTTAGCTATAATTCAGGAATAGGTAGTTGCTTTCTATGCACTAGCCAATCGACTTTCACTTGATTAAAGGGAGCTTTTCGATTGAGGCTATTTCTCAATCAAATCCAGGTTATCGATATTTACTGATGAAGGATTATCTACAATGAACCCACGGAAAAAGAACTCTCAATTGGCCTCTCAAAACCAAAAGGAGCGCCCACAAGCATTGATGTTTTAGTGGGTGCGCTCACTGTCTCTACAATTGAGCTTCCCCTGTGTCTTCCAGGCCTGCTTCACACTATGTAATATTATCTTGAAGGATACCGGCCCTGCTACAAATCCTAAGTAGAGCGTATCAACTATTACTGACAATCTTGAAATATCAGACACCTGCAAGGGGCAACCAAAGAAAAAGATATTTGGTAGCAATGTCGTAATTTCTTGTGTAGTTGTGTAACAATCGACATCAACTATCGGATACTTCAAATTGTCATTGGAACATGTCTCTCTCCTTTACCCTTTCCTTCCATTCATGGTAAAAAAACTTAAGGATCTGGGCTGTCGGGTCCCTCTTACAAAGAAATACTGAAGAAAAGTGATCGAAAAAGACAGCTTACCTGAGAGAATCGCGGTAGGGAGAGCTGCAAAAACGAGTGAGAACCAGGAGAGGACATTTGGGCTTGTCAAAAGACTTGACATTTCTCAAGTATCGTTCAAATCATGCCTAATGAAGAGATATAACGATTTATTATTAGCAGCTACTTCCTCCTTACAACAGTTGTGTATAAATCTTTGCCAGATCAAGCAAAAATCCTTGAGTGAAAGACCAAGCAAGATTAGAACATAAAAGAAATTTGAGATTTGAACTTGCTTGTCCTCTTTCCCATATAAAGAAAAACTGTATAAATCTTGAGCAACAACACCTATGAATACCAAGTAGGCTAACAAATACACAAAAAGAAAAGATGCTAAATTATTCCAATAGAGAATCAAAAAGAGAGTGACTTGTAGGGTGATCAACAATTTACTTGACCGGTATGACTACTTTAGCATCCCTTGAAAATGTTTGTGATAGATAGCTATGTAGATTTTAGTGTTGTCATTGTGACATACACCCTAAAGCTTTCTTAGTAGCTGAATATCCAGCAGGAACATTTCCAAAAACTGAATTAAAAAAAGAATAGAGATACGGAACAGCGAATGTATTTATATTACTATTTACAGTTAAAAGCGGTCTAGAAAATAAAAGGAAGTACAGCAACCCAACTTTCAGTCTAAATTCCGTCGGAATCAGATAGAAAATAAGCAGCCAAAAAACGTGGTATACCATAATGCACTTGTACAATAACTATGGCTGTCTCACAAGCAAGAAAATGCTTTATTGGGAAATTAAAATCAGTAATGACCGAACACTTTTTCATACTATATTAACAAGTCAGAAAAGATTACAATCAAATTGCAATAGATCGACCACTAAGATTCAATATCTGACCACTGAAATTATAATGCTCATAGTTAACAATCATTTTGATATAGATCAGTCTTAATTGATACATTAAATCTGGAAGCATCAAATATTTCCCAATTGCAGTAGTATTATTTTCTTATAAAATTTGACAATGTTAGAGGACATAAACTTCACTCCCTGTCCTAATATATTGCAAAATATCTGATAAAGTCAGCTGAATCATTACCATAAATATTGGTTTTCTAGATATCCATCATACTTAATGGAGTCACTAACAAAACAAGAGTAAAATGTGTTTCACGAAGGCTAGTTATCACAATCTATCTTAATTTTTTGTTTTTCTTAAGAATCAAAATAAATCAATTGTAAATAAAAGAACAGAACGATTTGTAGGAGTGGAATTTTAGCGCTAATGTTTCGATTTACCATCTCATCTGGGCCTCACTTCTTAGAGAAATATTCGTCCATTATCGGAGAGGTATACCTAATGAATCTATCGCGGCAGTTCTCATAACTATCTAAGGCTGGTCTGACATCAACATTAAATGTTGGAAGCCCATTAGCATCATCAGGTCCCCCATAAAAGTCCAACACATACCGGACTTCTTTCTTACCTTCAGGATTGCTTCGTAAAACTACCCAATCATGTCTGTCAAATGGAAGTTCTCCATGATAAGTCTCAGGGAATAGTTTTCCCATTAGATAATTCCAACGAGCTCTAGGAGATAACTTGTCCGGTCTTCCTGTGAATTTTAGTAGTTTAGGTTCAATTTTGCTCTTTTCAGTGTAGGGTTTCTCCCAATCAAGTATTTCTTGCCAACATCCTTCATTTAAAAAGTTATGGACATTAACCATCGATTCAACAGCATCCTCTGGTATCTCTTCTCCAGTGTTTGGGTCAATCTTACCCTTCCGAATCATAGCATTATACATTTGTTGCGGAGAAGGGTATTCCCAAAACTCGTTACTTGAACCTTTTGGTATACTAGACACGGTTCTCTCCTTTGGTAAAATAATCTTTTGTCCGTGTTGACTGGTCTGAGATAATTCTGGCATGTTATTCAAGGGGTTGAAAGGTGACTTTTCAACGTCAACCTTTGACTTTCCGGCCATAACAGGACATCTACCTACATCACTCTCATCGGCGACCGATCCTGATTTCTTATTGATGGAAGGAATGTCCTGAAATGAAGCAATATCATTTGAGCGTTTATCAGCCCAAAACCACCCCATTGCCAATAATATGATAATGTGCTCTTCACGAAAGTCGTTAAATTTAAACTTCTCAGAAATAATCAAGAGACAAGCAGTTTAATCCTTGATTGAGAAAGTCTGCTGGATGAAATAATTCGCGTTTATAGCTTTTTTGCTATCGAAACCACTTTCAAGAACCCTAACTGCTTCTGAAATTAATAATAGGTTATGTAATATCAGTGCGAATAACCTTCTTGTTCTCGACCAAAAGGGATCTGCAAAAATAGATTCTTGTTTTATTCAACTAATTGTTTGAAGAGCAATGTGGAGGAATGCTAATCGTTTCAAAACGTCCAAATGCAATTTGCTATTATCAGGCTGCTGATTTATCGATTTTTGGACAGGTACAAATCTATATTAAGATCAAAACTATTGCACCCTTAGTACTTCTTTGAAAATCCGATAAAATCAGAGTTTCAATTATCAATAGACGGAGGTTTTAGAAAATGATAGCCTTAAGCTTTCCACGTTCAAACAGTCTGATCAAACCGCAACTCAAAAACAATAGTTGATCTTTGAGTTTCTAAAACAAAATTAAAAATAATTCAGTTATAGGTGATATTTTCACACAAGGACTATTTGTCGTTCACTGTAGTTGTAGTTGCTTACCCTTTGAGTAAATATAACTTAGCTGCTCCGAAATCACAAAGATACTTCTCCCTGGTTTGTTTGTAATTCAGAGTGAAACCAAAGCCACTAACACTGGACCTTTATTTTACCAACTAAATGCTATCAACAGCCTCTATCGGTGCACCAGTGTGATCGATAACTCCAACTACTCAACGATTTACCTCGAGCAAGTCTTCCTAGCTTGCCACTTTTTGCAAAAATTTTCCTTGCCGAGTCTTATCAAAATGCGAGATGAGTTTCGGACGGCCTGGCTATCAAAACTTTGGAACAAAAAGTAAGGGGTTTTGCTTAGAAGGTTCCCTACAAGGTAGGCTATGAAACCAACTTGCACCGATAAAATTGTTAATGATAAGATAGGGAGCTCCTGAACTGACGTAATTATGGCACTCATCTATATAATGTGTTTGAAACACATACTATTATGGTCTACCATGTGATTATAAGAATATATTTAGTTTGCATTGCTAGAAAACACTCGAGTAGAGCTTTAAACTACCAAACGTTCACGTTTAAGTTAGTTTTTCTCATGGCGGAATCTGAACTAAGAATCGTATAAGAGTTGGCTATTGTACGCATTTTAGAACTACTTTATTCCTTGTTAGAAAACAACACCAAATGTCGCTTAAAAATTTGAAACTATACGCAAGTCTTTCGTCATCTGTACATACATGACCCATTGGCGTCATGACTAATGTAAATCATAGTATAGTCTTACGGAGGCTTAGTTTATACACAAAACTAACTCATAGGACAAAGAAACCATACATCCACATTAAAGTAGAAATACCCTAATTGATTGAAGTAATTGTTTATCTCTATATTGCTTACTAGGAAAAAAAAAAATACTTGAGCAAATCCAAGAATCACGGATTACTTAACCAATGGAAATTCATATCATCCTGGAAGAATTGATTTGATAGTTCTTGGTTTTAAAGTTGGAGTTACATGTCGATAATAAAAATCTGCTTTAGACCACAGTTTATAATGGTCTCTTGGACTTTTTGCAGTATCTGTAATGATGACAAAATGAGCAAGGTCTTAAAATCCGATTGTCCAATGTCCGAAAAATCAGGGACCCTAATTGAAGTCCTGAATTGTATACTTACTCTTTTAGCCTGTTTCCCTTTTATGTTTCAATTTTGGCGTCAGTCGAATTCTCTATGCTATAGTCCCTCCTGACATACCAAATGCTTTTGGCGTCATGCACTACCATCCCTTCTCCTTTTAACATCATACAACCTTTCTCAATACCCTTTTTAGTAAAAATAAAAAAAATCGATCAGTTTCCATCCGTTACTCTGCCAATCACAACCAATAAGAATTCTAGTTTCTCCTAAGAAAAGCAAATCATTCTCGCTTTTATCATCACTAACTCCAATTTCCATTAGCAGGTGGGAAGCCTTTAAGGGTCCTCCCTTCTCCTTCTATCGCGGGGTTCCTGAAATTGAATTTTTTTTAAAGTCTGACGATTGACTCTCCATTAAAACTGGGGTAGAGGAGAATAAAATTTCCTCGTTCGGCAATGTCTGTGCAGAAAGCATATGAGATAATCGGTAGTCATCATGATTTACATAAAAAATTGGATTTTGTACATCCCATTTATTCTCTGCTTTGTTTTTCATGAACTTTCCTTTTTATGGTAAGCATGAAAAATGTCTAAATTTGTCCGATTTTTAGTCCGATTTCTTCTTAGTAAATGTCCCTACACACGTTATTTATCTTCTCAGATTGCGTTAGAACGTGGAGTAGCTAGGGTCTGCGCTTTTTCAACGGAGGTTGACAATGGGTTGCTGTATTCTTTGTGCATTTTAACAGAAAATACCGTAGAGGACGGGACATCAAGAGTGAAAAAGGATCCGCAGGACGCAAACGAGATCTAAACTTTTATTTCTTTCTTTGGTTCTATGCTTCCCCTTTAGGACAAATAAAAATGGGTTGTCCCCGTAGTATGCTGTAAAAATAGTTTGACCAATAAAACGCCTGAAACCATGGAACCCAGACCGGCTACTACCACATTGAATGTATTTGGTGTACCTTACCCGATGGTATGTCTGAGTAATCCTTGTCAAGAATGAGAATTAGCATAGGCATACTACGATAATAGTGAATAAGGGTCCATTCCGAGATATTTTATGGTTCTTATCTGAAACTCAAAATCCGGTCATGCGGAGAAGAGCAAAACCATATTAAGGTGAAATAATCACATGGCATGAAGATTTACGAGTGCGGTCGAGGATATATGCTGGCATAACATACTCGTCACCATTACGACTGGTAACGTCTTCCGTATAATTGTCTTGCAAATCGTTACATGCTGAAACACTTGGGTACAAAGCGGATACAACCACTGTTTACATTCAGGTACTTTGCAAACCGAGCTGGTACAACAAACAACTAAGGGAAAGTGTATGTAGAGGTTCCAATACTGCAATAGGATTTTATCCATTTTCGGGATAGATTGTTAATAGAGGCTACTTAGTACACAATCATTGCACTAATCGTCGATATACATGCGACATTTTAGGTTGTTGAAGACAAGACAAGTTTATACTACAAATGGTAATCACCTTATGGATGGTTTACCACAAAGAATTGAGTACCTGAGTCAAACATTTTCATTACTTCAAAGGGAAATCCCGACTCATGTTCCCCACCTAAACAGCTTATTAATTGGTATGAACATACACAACACAACTCTCAAAAGAAGAAATCTATGCCGTTAACCAAAAAAGGTAAAAAAGACACACTGAAGGTATTTCCAGTGAGCGGTATGGTATGGATGTTTGTGTGTCTCGTCTGTTACAACGCACAACACAGAAAAAGTAAGCCCACTCTCCAAGGTGATACCACTTGCAAAATCGTTAAGGTTACAACCGAGAGATACGCTATGTTTGAACGCTGGGCTGTGCTGCCTCTCTCTAGAATTAGTATAGAGAGGCATTGTGAGGTACCTGGTTCCTCAAATCCATAAAAAAGATCAGACCATGAAAAAGAAACTTTCATCCCATGTCTGATAAATGTCCCACAACAATATGGACAAGGACATGCAGATGTCCTTATCAAGGATAAGAAAAAAAAATCCCTTTTAGGGTTAGGATTTGCATATGATCATAGTGATGTTATTGGAGTACTGACACACTTTGAAAAACAATTTTGAAAATTAGGGTTTGGATGGAAGGAAGAAAATCGTCGTCGGGAAGGGAGAATATTTTGACGAAGACTGGATCACGGTATCAAGCACCCGAAGGTGACATGAATGTTTTGCACGATGGTATCACGCCATAAAATCACTATTCACCCAAAAAAACCACTTGAAATCACCACACACGCTAAATCGTATGCCCACTCTCGTGCAAAGACATAACACTTATAACATCTGCCATCCCCAACACATATGCGGGTAACCATGTATGCAACCCCTTCAGAATCACCGAAAAGGAAATTGAAGATATGAGTTTCGGCCAAAAACCCACACACCACCGGATTCCACTATTTCTGCCTCTCTTTTCCCTTCCATTAAAAACATTGCTTTTTTTTTTCCCTCTTCCTTGAAAAGAGCCTTCCCACTTAGAATCTCTGCCCCATTTCTCGTTCCCTTTGTTCTCTCTCCCTGTTAAGGAAGGGTCCTGGGATTCCACTATTTCCTGTCCTGCAACACTTCTTGTGATGCTCACAGGCTCCTTTCCCTTGCCCCCCCCAGCTATTTCTAACCACCACGAAAACTGCACACAGACACCACATAACACTTGCAAATGACGTAATTATTATCTACGCCCTCGCCCACACTAAGGGAGATAATGGAGCCCACCTGCACTAGGGTCCTCGAATTGGCCCACACAATGCACAAGATACTTTACAGTCCCCCCCACTCCTCCAGCACTTTCACTAACTATGAAGGGCATCTCTTAGCAGCTCTTGAACCATTCAAAATATTTTTCACAGCTCGTATTGACTATGATTTGATTTGATTTTGTGCTTTAACTTTGAACTTCGAATTTGAACTATGAATTTGAACTTTTGGCTACCACAACAAGGGTTCTTGAACTGGAATGTTAACTGACCTACAATGAATTGAGCTTTGATCTTCTTTATGGGTACTCTCATGATGAAATTAGTTGAATGGGGGGGCCTTCCTTTCTTTTTTTTTCATAGAACCCATGAGAAGATAACTTTCTGAAGCTTCTCAACAATGAAGTGAAAAATTTAAGAAAAAAAAATTTTTCTTTCCTTCAATTGTAATTCAAAGCTCTATATTTAAAGCCAAACCAATTGGGTTCTTTTCTTACCTTTCCTATCTCTTGTACACGTTTTTTTTTTGTAGATATTGGTTTCCTTTTCTTAAAAAGAGACTACACAATCACACACACATTCAACACAAAAAATGGACTCTAGATTGGCTAGATTGACTACCTTGCAAACCTCTGCCGGTGAGGAATTGAGAAGAACCTCTATCATCGGTACCATTGGTCCAAAGACCAACAACCCAGAAACCTTGGTTGCTCTAAGAAAGGCTGGTTTGAACATTGTCCGTATGAACTTCTCCCACGGTTCTTACGAATACCACAAGTCTGTCATTGACAATGCCAGAAAGTCCGAAGAGCTATACCCAGGTAGACCATTGGCTATTGCTTTGGACACCAAGGGTCCAGAAATCAGAACTGGTACCACCACTAACGAAGTTGACTACCCAATCCCACCAAACCACGAAATGATCTTCACCACCGATGACAAGTACGCTAAGGCTTGTGACGACAAGATCATGTACTTGGACTACAAGAACATCACCAAGGTCATCTCCGCTGGTAGAATCATCTACGTCGATGACGGTGTTTTGTCTTTCGAAGTCTTGCAAGTCGTTGACGACAAGACCTTGAAGGTCAAGTCCTTGAACGCTGGTAAGATCTGCTCCCACAAGGGTGTTAACTTGCCAGGTACCGATGTCGACTTGCCAGCTTTGTCTGAAAAGGACAAGGCTGACTTGAGATTCGGTGTTGAAAACGGTGTCCACATGATCTTCGCTTCTTTCATCAGAACCGCTCAAGATGTTTTGACCATCAGAGAAGTTTTGGGTGAAGACGGTAAGGACATCAAGATCGTCGTCAAGATTGAAAACCAACAAGGTGTTAACAACTTCGACGAAATCTTGAAGGTCACTGACGCTGTCATGGTTGCCAGAGGTGACTTGGGTATCGAAATCCCAGCCCCAGAAGTCTTGGCTGTCCAAAAGAAGTTGATCGCTAAGTCTAACTTGGCCGGTAAGCCAGTTATCTGTGCTACCCAAATGTTGGAATCTATGACCTACAACCCAAGACCAACCAGAGCTGAAGTTTCCGATGTCGGTAACGCTGTTTTGGACGGTGCTGACTGTGTCATGTTGTCCGGTGAAACCGCTAAGGGTAACTACCCAATTAACGCTGTTACCACTATGGCTGAAACTGCTTTGATCGCTGAACAAGCTATTGCTTACTTGCCAAACTACGATGACATCAGAAACTGCACTCCAAAGCCAACTTCTACCACTGAAACTGTTGCTGCTTCCGCCGTCGCTGCTGTCTTCGAACAAAAGGCTAAGGCTATCATCGTTTTGTCTACCTCTGGTACCACCGCTAGATTGGTTTCCAAGTACAGACCAAACTGCCCAATCATCTTGGTCACCAGAAACGCCAGAACTGCTAGATTCTCTCACTTGTACAGAGGTGTTTTCCCATTCGTTTACGAGAAGGAATCTGTCTCTGACTGGACTGAAGATGTTGAAGCTAGATTGAACTTCGGTATCGAACAAGCTATCGAATTCGGTATCTTGAAGAAGGGTGACACTTACGTTTCCATCCAAGGTTTCAAGGCTGGTGTCGGTCACTCCAACACTTTGCAAGTCTCCACTGCTTAAGAATATCGAGTTTTTTAAACAACTTTTTATTTCTTATTCATAACATCTTTGATAGACCTTGCAAAGGATTTGAGGGTCTCATTTTCTTATACATTAACGTGTATATGATTGAGCAATCTGTTCATGCTGATACATAAAATCATATAGAAAATTTAGTAACGATTATTTTATGTTTTTTTAAGATAACATTATTCATTCAAATAGAAAACAATCATGCATATTGTCAAACTAAAGTTAAGTTGATCGAGTGACTCGACTTAGTCCTGCTCTCCTAGTATAAATGCTAGTAATAACATACACTAGGTGAGGTAAAATATATTTAATCTTCATTATCAATTCAAGACTATTCATTATACTATCTCTAAGTTCTTATATCATACTTTAACATTACTAATGAATGCCACGGCAAAAAGAAAGAACTAAACAATTAATATGAAGAGGCATCAACAATGAAACGTCTTTTTTTACTATGAAAGTCTAATAATCTAAAGGCAATATATTAAAATTAGAATTAATAGACTTAAAAAATTTCCTACCAAACTATCTGACAAACTATCAGAGGCTGGCCAATAAATGATATTATTCTTTGTCATAGAAGTTCATGAAGCATTTAAATCTACTTGTACATATATAGCGATTTATTTTAGTTGATTACTCTTACGGTCTATTAGCTGCGGGAAAATCTGATAAATAAAACATTTTGTGCTTTTAGAATTAAAAATTAATTCCTTTCAATGTTTAATAGCACACTCTCTCTTACTATTGTCTTTTTTTTTCAAGCATTAGAGAAATGCCGTGCTATTGTCTGATTCAACAGTTTCGTTATACTTAATGACAAATTTAGTTCTAGTATTTTAAAAAATACAAAAATACTAATTACCGACTCTAAATTACCTTTCTTTTTAAATCATGTGTGATATAATTATTGACTGATATAAACAATCATTTTTAATTCAAACATTGAGAAAGACGTGATAATGTAAATAATGTACCATGTTGAAAATATACTGGATGGTAGGAATACCCAGCAAACGGCTGAAAAAAGTTTATCTAAATAAATACCGGTGATGCTAAAATTTGTATGGTAAACAAGGCGGAATGGAATTAAAGAATTCCGGCCATTTTTTTTATACTGCTCATACTCGCAGCACAGCAATTGCCGATTGATCTTAAATTATAAGCAGCATCTTCATCCACTATCTACTATTGTAAAAATTGTAGCAAGATTTTTATAAAAGAGAAAATGCTCAACAAAAAAATGAATCTGTTCGACAGTTACCGCTCTGGCGAGATTGTGTGAAAGCATACCAAACTACGCTAAGAAGGAGCTGATAATCTCAGTAGTAGCATTTGGTTCCTCTATTGAAAATAAAAGTGCTGTAAATAACACAGCAAAATAGTCTATAGTTTCATTGCCATTTTTCGTGGTAGTGAAAATTGCTTGTCGGTGTAGAATCATTTATTAAAGTGCAGTGAAATATGCCTTCATATTGAAGTGCACTTTCGTGGTTAACAGTATAAAACCCGGGAGCAAATTAACTTCCACAAAAAAAATATTATTTCCGTTTTGTATCAGTGTGCTAGTTTTTATTTATGTTTACTAACTAAGTTGGTTTTTCAGTAGCATAGGTAACTAATAAAACATGATGTTTTTCTTTTTTTCTTAACTTCAGATGAAACTGAAAGCAATTAGAGGACAGGAACACCAAGCTACTTTCACATGGAAAACATACAATAAAAGACCACTTACTTGCGAAATTAAAAGAAAAGTGAGAAGGATTAACAAAATCGGCAAAACTTTGTATTTTTAATCCTGTAACACTACGAGAGTTTGCTGAACTCTTTCTCAAATATCATTGTTTCAAAGCACCAGTAATGATTTGCACAAGCAACTCCTTTTCCTTTTGCGATAAACCCTCAAAGAAAACCTTTGAAGGACTTTCATACGAGTGGTAAGAACCGACTGACAAACTTTGTCTCAACAGTAAGGAGGCAGGAGGTAGAAAGCTGACCATCTGGCAGAAAGTTTTTAGCCAAGTCTCAATTCTATTCCGTTTGATATTAGTTTCCACACAGTATAGTGGGTGCGTATCAATGAGGAAGTGTGTACGCGATTGTACTTTAAAAGGCATGGAAGACACTGCAGAGGTTTGAGCGAGTTTTTTCTCATTACAGTTAATACCGTTCGAACGTTTAAGAGACTTTTTTTTCTCCCTTCGAATATCACCAGCTTAAAATATTGCCATTATTTCCAACAAGTTACAGACTAGGACTGGCCAACTCTATCAGACCGTGATTTTCCCACAGAACATGTAGTTCTGGACCAATTATCAGGTAAGAAAAGTCGTCAGTTTCTTTTCCAATACTTTTTGGCTAAGTAAGAGCTTAGTCATTAGGTGACTTTCTTGGAGGTGGGAGGTTGGAGTCGACGAACAACTGCATTGCTCGTATAACTCCAAGGATATAATCAAATTCCCCGTATTATAATTCGTTTTACCACCTTATTGTCCGATTAATTGAGCTGGGATCACATTGTGTACCGACCATACACTCACATGAGCAGAATGCCTAGCTTTCTTCCTCTTCACATCTCCCCCTCTCTGCCAGTTTTGTGACAAGATATGCTTTGTAGGTATCACGGAAGAAACTACCATAAATTTTGCTGCTTGCCCACCCGTCGAACTTACACAGGGAGCAATATTGTTGTCGGCTGGTATCTTGTGCCATACAAAATCTATTCCTCAGACAATTTCGATCACATAAGCATCTGAATTACAGTAACGGGAAAACTATCTTGTACGAGGGAATACTTACTAATCCCGTCGTCACTCTCCGCCATCTTCTGTGTGAAACACTAGTATTTTGCTTACGTATGCCTTCCTCATTTGAAAGAGGCACAGAACTCCCATTAAGCAATTCCGCGGGAGCACATAAAGTGGGCAAGCTTTTTAGGCAATTGAGGGGTAATGCTTTGAGATTGGGAATTCCGTTGTCGGGTGCGTTCTGTGTAGAAAAGGCAAGCATCTCATCAAAAAGGAGGCACTAAAAACGCAGCACATCATCTAGAAATAGGAAAACCGGTTCAAGAACTCTTTTTTTTGCCCACCAGCTTTTGTAAGCGATTAAAGTTAGATCCTGCAAAATCTCTGAGAAACTCTGGTACAATGATGCTACTGCTTCTCTCATGTATTTCTCTCTCTCTCTCTCTCTCTCATTTTTTTTTACATTTTGTCATGCGTGCTTTTTTAGGTCGAAAGAATCTACTCACAAAACTGAAAGTATGTTAGCCGTACAAATTCATGTTACTGCCGAAACTGTGAGAATTGGTAGCATACTTACAGAAGTTTTTTTGAATTCAGCCTACCATTAGGCTCTACCACGGAGCTTTCTCTGTGGCTATAGAGCACTGGTATGGAAATACCGCACTTTTAACTTGTAACCGAGCTGCGGACCTACTGACGGGAAACAATTACGGGAGGGATTCTGCCAGGTCTGTACTGTGTAACACCAAGAGCGAATTTCCAACCGTAGTAATTGGACGAGAGCAAAAAACATTATAAATGATTTGCAAGTATCCTCAAGTGTCTATGACAACGCCGTAGCAGTTGGGCTTCTTTTCTTCTTTAAAATTTCCATAGTGAGTAATGATCTAGTGTTTGTCTCAGAATACCCAGCAGCTAAGAGTGATAAAGAAAATATACTGTGCGGGGCTCTCACTATCTCCAGCTCTTCCCCAAATGTTTCTAAGTACATGTTAGAGCCCACAATCGAAATTTGATTTTGCTGAGCTCTGCACTGATTCTCTATTAAAAAGGCAGTCAGAAATAGGGAGTTGCCAGCCCAGGAAAAAGAAGCCGCACAGCATTCACTGCGCAAAACACTATTAGAGAGCACATCTACCGTGGGCACTAAATATGCCATACAGAAATTCACTTGGAGAGGGGCAAGAGGAAAATCCTGATTATCTCCCCCCCCACAGTGTTTTCTGTGTGCAAGATACCGAAGCCCGAATTGCTAAATAGCCTTTTCCAGCTCTCCAACCTGAGTGCAAAATAGGGAAAGGGATTCTCTTCTCTGCAGCGTCATTTTGCACCGAGATTTGTGTTCTACAAGCACACAAGGAAAAGACTGCTGGCCCACCGTGCCAAGAACTGGGCCTGGTAAAGCAGGGGTCCTTGGAACGCGGAACGCGGAACTTGGCGTGAGGCGAAAGTGGCCCCGGTGTCTTTTATTTTTGCTTTCACTTTTGGGTGACGAGGATGGCCAGGGTCTAGATGCTTCTTTTTCCACTAGTGATTCAAGACTCAGCATGCCAGTTTCTATTTTTCTAATGCGAGATGATGCCCTTACTTTTTTTTGGTGCTTCTTACATATGTCGTATCCGCAGCGGTTGATGGCATTCTATCTTTTCTACCAAGGCAAGATAGAGCTCTGGCCACAACTGGAAGTGGGCAACTCTGGCTCCTGATGAACACACTGCCAAATTTGAAAGACAGCGATAATATTGGTGTGCGACACTACGTGTCCAGTCCTGTGCTCCCACTTCATATTCAAAAGCAGAAATATGACAACAATGGATCGCACATATAGTGTAATTCCACCATAATAATTAGTCGGCCATATCTTGCGTTTCTTTTTACAAGAAATGAGAAAACCCTCCTAGCTCGTCTCAAATAAGGGCCCCCCCACCCCTCTTTCTACATTTTTATAACTATTCAAATGGCTGACAGGAAAAAAACCACGTAGCTCATCAGGAAAGGAAGTGCTATTGGAGAAGAAACTTAGAAAATCCCTTAGATGGCAGCAAAATAGTTGCAATCAGCAAATCGAGTTGGTGAGAATTACGAAATAAACAGAAAAGACTGAAACTGAGATACTTTGATCTTGGATGTCTGTGAGAAAAGATATTACTACTTGAAGATTCACACTAAATTGTCGACTTTCAGTGGGGCTATGTCTGTGGTGGGCTGCTTATACCTGCTTTTTTCTTATTTCTTCAACGATGATCCCTGGGAATCTCTTAACTAGCAAGAAGGAGAAGAAAAGTGCTAATGTATCGCAAGCTAATGTAACGTAACAAAAAAGCATTGAACACCGCTGACAAATTAACAGCCTGGAACCAACCCATTTTAATAAGACAGTGGGCTACAAAACAGACATTTTTCTGCTAAAACCATCGTTAGAGGGAGATATCTCGAGGTATTAACAAACACGTCGTGTATTCGAAGCACAGAAGTTCTTGTACTGTTTCAAAAATTTACATAGAATTTCATAATATGTAGGGAGAACCAAAGAAGAAAAAGAAAAAAATCTAACGCTAGAAAAAGTAGTAGGGAAGACTGTATAGTAAATATCATAACTCGAATTTCCTACTAAATTACGCTGTTCAGTCCAGATAAATTAGTTGAACACCAAATAATTGAAACAAAAAAATAATTACAATATTTCCAGCCTGACTACAGTACGGAATTTGGAATTAAGAGCCATAGATAACGCAAGGGCTAGAAAAAGCACTAAAATTTGAGCTATCCTTGCTCTGAAAGTACTTTTTTTTTCAATAATATCAATGATGAATTGATGTGCATTAACAACAGACCTTCTCTCTTTCTTTCTTTTTTTATTTTTTTTTTTTTTTTTTTTAATTTTTATTCTTTTATTTTGATGGACTTAGGTAATTCCTTGTATATGGCATACCTGGCCTTAGCGACAAGACTTGCGTCATTGTTCTCATCCCTTGACTAGTAATGCCTTTGTTCTTCAATGCAGAAGTATCTTGAAAAAGGAATAAGTACAATATGATAATCATATATAGATGAAAGAATATGAATGTATATCTCAGGCATTACTAGTTATTTTCGATCTGTATGCATTGTGAATCCATCTTGCGCTCTCTATATTTCAATAAATTATAAATATTATATTTTCATTTAGTTGAGTCGCTATAACATTCCTTTAACTGCTGTATTCTATTATTTCGATTGAAAAGCTTTACCATAGTTTGTGTCTGTCCTTACCTTTGTTTGTTTTATATCAAGGATTTTGCATCATTTCAGTTAAGTGGGATTTTACCTAAAGTTAATAAAGACCTTCTTACAGCAAAAATAAAAAGAGAATATACGACTAATCCAGTAATAGATATAACTGAGCCCCATATTAAGGTACGCTATTCGGAAGAAAACGCTCATTGTTTATAAAAAGTCATAAACTGGGCATAGCTATTACTACTGAAAAGATATATCAAGCTTTTTAATTTACCTCATTCACTCAAGCACTGTTGGATTGCAGTTTAATTAGAAATTATTAGAGGAAGAGTTTGAAGTACAAGCTAACTTATAGCAATAATAAACACCAGTGTTTCTGCTTCTGTGTTCTAAAACATTAGCTAGCAGACGCCGTTATTATTTCTAGAATATATTAATGTTCCTTTGATTTGAAAATTTTGCCATTTATTTCCAATACACTTAAAGTGCTCCAATTCACTAAAATATTGGTTGCAAAGTTTGTTCCATCATTGACAATACAAGGCTATCTTAATCGGCTATAACCAATATATATTCTCGCGACTGCCATTGCATCAATTTTGAGTTAAATTATTACTCATCCAACTACTATCATCTCAGCTAACAGAAATTCACTTACAACTTTATGGTTGAACCTGTCACTTAATTGTAACACGAATTGTATTATATTAGAAGATCATTGGAATTATAACATCTATTGGTCATAACGTTATGGACTTGCCTAATCATCAGAACTTGAATGGCGATGGCATAGATGAAAACTATAATAGAAAAACCTCACAATTCAGACCCCTTCAAAAGTTTGAGTATCAGAACAGCCAAAGCCTTCCAGAATTGTTTGGAAGCGGAAATCGAGATATGAACTCCAACGCCAGATATATGAGACAGCAATATGGACACAATGAAAATGTACAATACGTTAATGGGGTCAATAAAGTATACCCCATGAACCCTATTATTCCTCCAAAATTAGGTGGAGGTCCTTATATGGTTAGGCCATATGAACGTATTGAAGGGACACAGTTGGTGAAGCCTCATATCTTCCAAACTGGCGAAAGTTATCAAGGAAATCAAGAGTATATTTTCCAGCCATCTACAAGTTCATCTTACAGTTCAGCTACTCTTGTAAATGAAGACACGAATATGCCAAATAACCATGTAATATTAGAAAATCATCCAATTGGGCTGGAGTATAAACTACCCAGCAACTACATTAATCATAGTATACCATTAATGCATCCTCAACAAAGAATGCCTGTTACACCACATTTGCCGCTCAAGAGCACCATACAGCCAGGTTCGGAAGATAGTAAATTCGATAGACCCAAAAATAGCAAAAAAAAAAATATCCAGAAAGAGATTAACTGATGTTCAGAAGCTAGCTCATAATAAAATTGAAAAGAAATACCGTATTAACATAAATTCAAAGATAGCTCAATTACAGAAAATGATACCGTGGGTTTCTGATGGTGAAACTGCGTTTGAAGTCAACTCTTCGCTTAAAACGGAACAGAGTGATGGAGACAGTACGTCAAACAGTAGTAAAACTAAATTCAACAAAAGTATAATTCTGCAGAAGGCTATCGACTATATTGTATATCTGCGAAATAATGAGCATCTTTACCAAACTGAAATAGATAGATTGCGACAAGAAGTTGAAACGCTTCGAAATAATCAAAAGAGCTGAGATAATCAAATTAGGTTGTTTAAACACACATTAGTACTCCAGTCATATATTCTGCATTCTGTTCTTTTTTCAAATCTGCTTGTTCCCCACAATGTTATATTAAGTTATCCTACTTATTATTTGTAATTTGTTCAATTAATTATAACACACCCGGTATAAGACAGCCACCAAATATTTTCATTCTTGCATTAGTACTACATTATTAGACGTTCTTGTTCTTCAATTTTAATTTTATTACTACAAGAAGCTTAGCTCTAAGATAGTCTTCACTTAAAGATTCTAGGTCTTGACTTAAGAAGGCATTATAATGCCGGATAACTTAGCAACTGATAGAATTTTGGCATCCGATAAAAATTCTTCATTTAGTGCTGCTGTAAATTTATAATTTGTTGTGAATTTAGCTATTCTCTTTATCTGGTAATGAATTTTTATCAATCAATTTGTATTAATGAATTTGATATTGTTGAAAATTTATATGGAGGAGGATATACATCATATACATTACATAAAAATCAACAATACATGACTATTTCTTCAAGATTGTAACAACATCCTCATCTTCCAAAATGTGATTCAAACCAACATATTGAGGCTGATGCTTGACACTGCTACCATAAACCAATGCATTTCTAAATTCATCTACCAGCGACTTGTGAATTTGGTTACAGAAATCCTTGACAGAGCAACGATCTGATCTCAAGACAACTGGATCATTAAAATCAGGTATTCTACCCTTTGGCTTAGTGTATATACGTACCAGGTTCAATCTATCCCACATGACCTGAAGCAGTTCGTCTAAATTCCATTCCTTTCCTGAAGAGATTGGAACAGCGTTAGGAATTCTATATAGCAATTCCAATTCTTCTAAAGATAGTGCATCAATTTTATTCAGCACATAAATAGCTGGCATGTATCTTCTAGTTGGGGCTTCTAGGACATCAATTAAGTCGTCGACAGTAGCATCACATCTGAAAGCAATTTCTGCACTATTGATTCTATATTCACTCATCACAGCTCTGATTTCGTCGTTACCCAAATGTGTAAGTGGAACAGTATTTGTTATAGATATACCACCTTTCTCCTTCTTCTTGATGACAATATTAGGAGGTTCTTTATTCAATCTAATACCGACACCTTCCAATTCTTTTTCAATGATCTGCTTGTGGTGCAATGGCTTGTTGACATCTAATACAATGAAAAGCAAGTTACACGTTCTTGCAACGGCAATAACTTGTTTACCACGACCTCTACCATCCTTGGCACCGTCAATGATACCCGGTAGATCCAGCATTTGAATTTTGGCACCTTTATAACGAATAACACCAGGAACAGTGACCAATGTGGTAAACTCATATTCTGCAGCTTCAGACTCAGTACCTGTCAACTTTGAAAGTAAAGTGGATTTACCAACAGAAGGGAACCCAACAAAACCAACACTAGCAACACCTGTTCTGGCAACATCGAAACCAACACCACCACCACCACCGGAGCCTGATGATGCACTAGTCAGCAGCTCACGTCTCAACTTGGCCAGCTTAGCTTTCAATTGACCCAAGTGGAAAGAGGTGGCCTTGTTCTTTTGGGTTCTGGCCATCTCATCCTCGATGGCCTTGATCTTTTCAACCGTGGTAGACATTCTCAGTTAGCTTGGCAATTACCTTGGATGACACTACTACTACTCAAACAGACAAAAAGCCCTGGCGCTAAAATAGTAAAGAAATATAAAGAACTTGTGTGCTCGCAACTTATTCACTATTACCAAGCTCATCGCAGAATTTTGATATTTTGGCCAAAATTTTTCACTCGCTACACACGACATACTTAAGAGGAAAAAGTTTTTCAAAAGATTTGGTTCTTCATAGCAGTGAAAAAAATAAATCGATGGCCACCAAGTAGTAAATGAAAATTATAGAACTTAAATAATATGGATTAGTTTGTGATCTTTGCTTGATCTGGTGATAGTTCTATAACGGCTACACTCTTTGAGTACTAAATAAGAGAGGTAACGAAAAAAATGGCGAAGAAAGGAAAGAAGAACCAGCAGAACTACTGGGATGAGGATTTCGAAGAAGATATGCCTCAAGGAGAGGAGATTGGCAGCCCTGCTCCCGAAGCTACTCCACAGGAAGGTGCTGAAGGCTCTGTAGAAGGTGAGGAAACCGCTGAACTAGACTTTATGGCCACTTTGAAGAAATCTAAGAAAAAGCAAGAAGAGGAAGTGAAGAAAGATGCTGATAAACCAGTGCTGAAGTCCAAGAAGGAAAAGGAGAAGGAAAAGAAGGAGAAGGAAAAGCAAAAGAAAAAAGAGCAAGCCGCCAAGAAGAAGGCTCAACAACAAGCTCAGAAGGAAAAGAACAAGCAACTGAATAAAGAAAATGCGGAAAAGATCGCTGCTGAAAAGAAAGAGAAAGAATCCTCCCAAGAACCTGAAGAAGGTTCCAAAAAGCCGGCCACCAAGAAACCTGCCAAGAAGGTTCCTGCTGGTCTTGCTGCTCTAAAGCGTCAATTAGAACTTAAGAAGCAATTGGAAGAACAAGAGCGTCTAGAAAGAGAAGAGGAGGAAAGACTGGAAAGAGAGGAACAAGAACGTCTTGAGCAAGAAGAAAAGCAAAAAGAGCTAGAAAGAGCAGCCAAAAAGGAGAAGGAGAAGGAGAAGCGTGAAAGATTAAAGGCTGAGGGTAAGCTTCTAACCAAGAAACAAAAAGAAGAAAAGAAGCTGCTTGAAAAGAGACGTCAAGCTCTCCTGGCAGCAGGTAACATCAAGGTCGCTGGTTTAAGTAAGTCTGGCGATGGTGAACAAACACAACGTCCTAAAAAGGTTGTGTACGGTAAAAAGAAAAAGAGAACTCCAGAAGAGCAAGCATCTGCTAAAGCCAAAGAGGAGAAGAAGTCTAGCGAAGCAACCAAAGATGCTCAAAAGGAAGAGGCAGAAGAGGTCTTGATCGATGATTGGGAGAATCTTGCCATGGACGATGATGAAAATGAACCAGCTGAAGAAAATAAAATCGAGGAAGCTGAAGAGGAAGCTGAAGAGGAAATTTCTACCCCAGCAGCTTCTGGAAATGCTCAAGAAGTTGTATACGCTAAGGAAGAGCCATCTAGTAAGATTGCTGCCAACAAGAAGGATTTGCGTTCTCCAATTTGTTGTATCTTGGGTCACGTCGATACTGGTAAGACCAAGCTTTTGGATAAGATTAGACAAACTAATGTTCAAGGTGGTGAAGCGGGTGGTATTACCCAACAAATTGGTGCAACATATTTCCCAATTGAAGCTATCAGAGACAAGACGAAAACTATGGCTAAATTTGAAAAGCAAACATTTGATGTTCCAGGTCTGTTAGTGATCGATACTCCAGGTCACGAATCTTTCTCCAACTTACGTTCCAGAGGTTCCTCCTTGTGTAACATCGCTATTTTGGTTATCGATATTATGCACGGTCTAGAACAACAAACTATTGAATCTATCAAGTTACTAAGAGACAGAAAGGCTCCATTTGTGGTTGCTTTGAATAAAATTGACAGATTATATGACTGGCAAAGCACTCCAAACAATTCCTTCAGAGATTCCTTTGAACAGCAATCTAAGGCAGTCAAGGATGAATTTGCTACTAGATTGAGCAATATTCAACTGGCTTTGTCTGAACAGGGTTTGAATTCTGAGTTATATTTCCAAAACAAGAACATCTCTAAGTATGTCTCCATTGTCCCTACATCTGCTGTCACTGGTGAAGGTATTCCAGATTTATTGTGGTTGCTGCTAGAATTGACTCAAAAGAGAATGTCTAAACAACTTATGTACTTATCTCATATTGAAGCTACCATTTTGGAAGTTAAGGTTGTTGAAGGTTTCGGTACTACTATTGATGTTATTCTATCAAATGGTTACTTGAGAGAAGGTGATAGAATAGTATTGTGTGGTATGAATGGTCCTATAGTGACAAATATCAGAGCTTTATTGACACCACAGCCGCTGCGTGAGTTGCGTTTGAAATCTGAATATGTTCACCACAAGGAAGTGAAGGCTGCATTGGGTGTTAAGATAGCCGCAAATGATTTGGAGAAGGCTGTTTCTGGTTCTCGTCTATTGGTTGTTGGTCCTGATGACGACGAAGAAGAAATGATGGATGAAGTCATGGAAGATCTGACTGGTCTATTGGATTCTGTAGACACTTCAGGTAAGGGTGTTGTTGTTCAAGCCTCTACTTTGGGTTCTTTGGAAGCTTTGTTAGATTTCTTAAAGGACATGAAGATTCCAGTTATGTCTATAGGTTTGGGTCCAGTTTACAAACGTGATGTTATGAAGGCATCTACAATGTTGGAAAAAGCCCCAGAATTTGCCGTTATGTTGTGTTTCGATGTCAAGGTTGACAAGGAAGCAGAACTATATGCTGAACAAGAAGGTATCAAGATTTTCAACGCAGACATTATTTACCATTTATTCGATGCTTTTACAGCATACCAAGAGAAATTATTGGAACAACGTCGTAAGGACTTTATGGGTGATGCCACATTCCCATGTGTGTTGAACACCATTCAAATCATTAACAAGCGTGGTCCAATGATCATCGGTGTTGATGTTATTGAAGGTACTCTGCGTGTCGGTACACCAATTTGTGCTGTCAAGATTGACCCTACAACAAAGGAAAAGCAAACTTTGCTTCTTGGTAGAGCAATGTCTCTTGAAATTAATCACGAACCTGTCACTGAGGTCAAGAAGGGTCAAACAGCTGCTGGTGTTGCCATGCGTCTGGAAGACCCATCTTCTCAACAACCAATCTGGGGTCGTCACGTCGATGAGAAGGATACTTTATATTCCTTGATCACAAGAAGATCCATTGACACATTGAAGGACAAGGCGTTCAGAGACCAAGTTCCAAAGTCAGACTGGATGTTGATCAAGAAGCTAAAACCAGTATTCGGAATTGAGTAATTTTGCATATTTTAACGCCCTACTTTTTTCTTCTACCTTCTAGTACTGTTTTTATTTCGCTTCTTTTCCCAACAGCCAAAAATTTCTACCTTTAATTTTACTTTTTTTTTACCACAACCATCTTTCTATTCGCCCCCCATATACATATCAAAGTCCAGTATATACAATGTATATTAGATACAGCCAAATTCATAAGTAATGACAGATTACTCACCAAGTATACCTCTCAATATTATTATACCACTTTGAAGAGACATCATAAGGAACGCAGGAAGGATGTGTGTAGCATATTGTACGATATTTGACCATGGACTATATTTTTTTGGAATTTTATGTAAATTTGGAACCAGCAAATTCAAGACACACCTATAACTGCCAGTGTTTGACAGCAAGTGTCAGCTTTTTAACAGGTCCTGTTTTTTAGCAAAGTGTACATTTGGAACTGAAAACAATAGCTGATTTTTGACTATTGTCTGAGTATATTGGACGCCTTCTTGTTTTTCATAGCTGGCGATATTTGACTTCAATTCCAAACTGGAAATTAAACGAAATTCTAGGACAATACGTTCTATATTTCTACAAGAGAGATTTGAGACCCCATCTATAAAGTCTCTGTTAGTGAATAATTGACCTCATTATCAGGCAGAAGAAAAGGCCATCTCTAAACAGCATCAGCGAGCACTTAACAGGGCTGCTGATTTTTGTATACTTCAAAAAAGAGGGTTTATAATTTTCGCTTTGTTACACCCTATAGCTCTTATTACTTCATCTGGTTACACAATCTAGTAATTGAGCTTTTACTGGAATCTCTCTGGACTATAGCTCGGAAGAATTTTTTGGATACATTTTCTTTGATACAGTCTTTTTCAGCATTACTAGAGCCTAAGAAAGCAAATTAGTTCTTTAGTTTGTTTGTCCAAATTAAACCCCATCGAAACAACTATAACTTATTCAAAAACAGCACTTATAAATAGCATAGGAATGAATGAATCAGACATTGACCAACTCTATAAAGCACGAGAGTTGGCTTTGAACAAGTCGCCTGAAAAGACGCTTCCAAAAGTTTTAGAAACTGCTGAATCTTTATATTTAGCAGCCGACAGCAATGCTGACCAGGCAATAAAACACAGGTTATCAAAATTTCTTACCCATGTATTTTATGAAATATTGACTTCTGAACTTATACCGAAAAATGAAAAGCCCTTCATAGCATCCCAACATCTCCATACTATCATGCTAATATGTCGTGATTCCCAAATTGATCCTGTAACATATAAGTATGCTATCTTGTCATTAACATCCTCTTACTCATCACTTTTCGATCTTGTAGCCAAAACTTCAAATCAAGAGCTTTGGGATACGATGCAAGAATTGAAAAGCTTTATAATTACTAGATGGAGAACACCTTATCCAAAATCCAAAAGCAATGAACAGGTGGACGACAGCAGTATGTTGGCTCAGGAAAATGAAAATATCGGATGTAAACTTGCTACATTGAAGTTGATATCTGAAGTCATCATAGTACAAACACCGATAATAAGTTCTTCAACTATCAAAGATAAATCAGGTCACATGAATATGATAAGTCTGGCTTCGGTGCCTGATAATCATCCAGTTATATCTAAGAAGCAAGTTTATGAATCAGAAGCCAAAAAGTTACTTGACTCTCTATTGAATTATCTAGTTGAACAGCCTTTCATGATTAGTATGATATTTGTCGCAATAATCAACTGTCTGGCCATTGTTATGAAGCAAAGACCACAAACAACTATAAGAATACTTTCTGGATTATTGAGGTTTAACGTTGATGCTAAATTTCAAATGGATAATCAATCAACAGTAAATTATAGATTAGCGAAGAGATTTGTTGAAAGAGCATACAAGAATTTTGTTCAATTTGGTTTAAAAGGCCAATATATCAAAAATACAGGTACCACCTCAACATTTTATACTAAACTTTCTAAGATTTCTCAAACTTTACATGTAATTGGAGAAGAAGCAAAAAGCAAGGGTATATTGAACTTTGATGCTAATGAAGTAGAGCATTATATGAACTCTGATGATAGAAACAAGGCAATTGCACAAATAAAACGTCTAAGATCCTCTATTGATGACTTAATTAAGGCTCAAATGCTAACCCATGATGGCAGCTCTCTTTCAAATAATGATAATAATGCGTTTGATAATATGCAGTCTTCTAATATAGCAAATGGGAAAGCATCATCCTCAGAATCGATAGATGATATGCATTTCAATGAGAAAGCATTGCAACTATCTGAATTGCAGAAATATACCATGTCAAAAAACAATATGCAGAATTTTTTCAACAGTTCAACAGTGGCATTAGATAACAGCTACTCTTCAGTATATTCATTGATGAACAGCAAAAACTCAGATATAGACATGTCTAAGCTTCCAAGTGACTTGTTATTGAAACTATGCTCTGAAGCGGTTTTCAATACAGATACAAAGAAAATGCTAACCGGATTATCTATTGTTGCTTCCCGTTATTCAGATTTAATGAACAAGTACAAGACTAAGAAGCGCAGGATGGAAGATGATGAAATGGCTGAAAGATTAAACAAAAGGTTGCGTGGAGAAGAGGTTGATGAACCTATGACTAATGCTCCTAAAGTTGAGGAGAAACCTAAGGAGAAAGTGGAAGAGATGTCAGAGGCCAGTGCCATTAATAAATCCAATGATTCGACTTACACTATCGAACCAGAGAAACTAAATGAAAACGAGAAGGAAGAGCATTTCAAGAGAATCATCTCCAATATAATGGACATAAAGAAAATGGAAGAAACACCAGAGATTAGTTCCTTTGTAAACACCAAATTGAAGCCCTTGCAAAAGATTAAATTAATGCAATGGAACTCTAGCGAGTCGTGGTTACACATATTGACTAGATTGGCCACTCGTGGTGTAAATCATGATGAGAACATGAGTAACATCATTAGACAGACGTTGTACGACTACTTCTTGGACAATTTTAATGATAGGGCGAGTGTTGCCTTAGAGTGGTTAAATGAAGAATGGTACAATGAGACCATTAATAAATCGAAGAAAGAGAACGGAGAAGAGAGTTACAAGAACTACGACGAATGGTCCCTGAAATTGTTAGACGGGCTTGTTCCGTCCTTGGAGAACCAACATCGTCGTCTGTTTATCAGACTAATGAGTGAACTTCCAAGGGTAACCTATGAACATATCCTAAAACTAAGATCAGTATGTCTGGACCCAGCAAGAAGCTCTTTAGGCTTCCAAGTGCTTAAATTCCTGGTAATGTTCCGTCCACCCACGAAACCTTACATCAAGGAATTTCTCGAAAAACTGAAACAAGAAGATAGCACTATTGAAAAGCAATGTAACTCTATCCTTGATAAGTATTGTAAGTAGTGTGATATTTCTCCTTAGGTAAATATGCAAAAGAGAGCTTGTTGTTAAGTATATGACTTTCGAAGTGTTAACTGGTTTGATATAACTATTTACTAGTACATAGTCGTTTGTGAAGTGCAAAAAATCATAGAAAACGTCATGACTTCTCTCTCTTTTTTTTTATTTATCTAGTAGGAATGGTAGACTAGTCTGACCCAACAAGAATGCATCGCAGCAGGCACTTTTGACTCTGCCCGTGAAGACCTTCGGCTCAAGAGTCTGTTGATTCGCCAGCTCCTCTCGATCACAGAAGACAACACAGTTTGTTAGTTGAACCAAAATCAACCCAGCAGTACCTTTGAAGACCAATGGGCATTTCATTTGCACTGCCGTTATCTACTACGATTGGCAGTATCAAGCATTCTGCCAACTGATAAGATTAGACAAATACTGCACTGCCAGAATCAGATAGTTTGGCAAGAGAAAAACGATACCTAAGAATTCGCGATGTGAGAGAGTTCATGGTTGCGATGACAAGACTCTCTCCGGGATTCATAGATGGCAAGGAGCATTGTGACTTCTTAATTGTGACTCTCTTCAGGTTGGGGGACTTTTGTCATACTGAGTTTTACCTAGCCAATTGTATTGAGCAATAGAGGTTGCGTCTCAAATGTAAAACAATTGTATATATATTCTGGTGTTTGTATTTATTTGTTGCGAGGACGTTTCTGTAACAATTTCTTTAGCAGCTATCAGATTAAGGACCATCACCACACACAGTAAGCAAATAAGATGTTCTCTAGAGTTGTTGTTAGATCAAGCAGGTTTGTAGCTTCTCCACTACGTTTGGCTCTCAGATGCCAATCCACAAACGCTTTAAACAAGAGCCAGTTGCCATTTACTCACTCTGGTGAAGGACCATTGGCCGTCAAGTACACTTCTCAACACGAATGGATCGCTGCACACAGTGACGGTACCGCATTCTTAGGTATAACGAAATATGCTGCCGATGCCCTAGGTGATGCCACTTACATTGAGATCCCAGAAGCTGACACTGAGGTCTCCGCCGGTGACTCTGTCTCATCTGTTGAGTCAGTCAAGTCTGCCTCCGAAGTATACACCCCATTGTCAGGTACGGTGGTGGAAGGTAACGCAGCTCTAGAAGAGTCTCCACAATTGATCAACACTGACCCACTGGGTGAAGGTTGGATCGCCAAGATAAAATTAGAGAACCCAGAAGAGATCAACACCACAGAAGGTCTACTGACTTTAGAACAATACGAGCAATCACTAGAGCACGATGAGCATTAAATTTCCACTTGTTACTATACCAAGAATTGTCCCATTTTCTCTTCCTATCATTTGTGATTAATTAGGTTTATATTATATATACAGAAATAAGTACCTTCACACATAGCCTAAGAATTAATAAATATTACTATGTAAAGCTATCACTCGTTGCTACGTTAGGGCATATTTTATGTAAAACTAAATGCGCCCAAGCCTTAGTAAAGTCTATATACAGTTACTTGCCTTCTTCCATAAGTCCTGTGTTATTGGTTAATCGCCTTTACAGGTTTGAGCCTTGGAACTTTGCTGACTCTTTGCATATTCCTCTGGAGTCTTAGTGGTTAATTGTAAAGCATGCAATCCCATGTCGTCGAACTCCTCTTTAAGAAGACCATAGACTAATCTATGCCTCTTTGGCAGATTCAAGCCCTTAAAAGCCTCAGTGACTATTTCAAGTCTTATATGTGATTCAGTAGTGTTTTCGGCGGTCTCCATGGGTTCATGTCCCTTGTGTTTGTAAGAATCGTTGAACACCGCTAGGTGTTCCACATCAGGGAACTTCGCCTTGATCTTTGTTGTAATTGAAGTTATAACAGGTCCGTCTGTCCTCATATTTAATGGTGTCTCACTGCTCATCTTGGTAATATTCCGCTTAATCAGATTACTAATGCTGAAAACTGGTACTCTGCTCACTGACCGATACATAAATGTTATCAAATGAGGTGCTATATCGCAGGATATTGTTCGAGAACAATATGTTTGTGAGAATATTAGAGTGTAAAGTTCTGATATTAATTTAAGAAGGAGATCACCACTTAGCTAGTTAACCACCTTACTATCAACACTATCGTAGACTTTGGCACTGAGCGATGAGCGATCGAAGAGGGAAAGCTGGAGCTCTCCGAAGTAAAGTCATCGGTTTTGTCACTGAAATGGACAAAGTAGTGCTTGGATAACAATGTGTATAGCACTTCTATGACACTAGATTGTGTTTTTCTAGAGAGTATTCATTAACTGTATATTGCTCACACACAAAAGTATTCTCTAATTGTTAGTAAGGATAGCGCAACATGCTCGGACGATTAATTTCCCCATCGCTAGCTAGGCGTTCTGTTGTAAATGCCTATACCATTCGCCGGCCAGCGTTAGTTTTAAGCCTCAGAGCATATTCTTCTGGCACAGATGAAGAGAAGAGGATATATGAGAAGTTGTCCAAGGCATTCAACACCACTGATCTCAGGGTGCAGGATGTCTCTGGTGGATGTGGTTCAATGTATGCCATTGATGTTACTTCCGACAAGTTTAACACATTAACTACAATTAAACAACATCAGATGGTCAATGAGGTCCTTAAGGAAGATATCCCAAAATGGCACGGTCTACAACTGCGAACTAAGAAGAACAAAACCAAATAAGACTAAAAAGGTATACTTGGAGGCAATGGCAGCTGTTATGGCTGATCAATCAAGGCACATCACTGTAAATAGCAACTAGTTTAGCAGCCACTCGCAGAAATTATCTGATAATGATTATTGTAGGCACAACATATTTTACAAATATATTTATTTAATTCTCCACTAGAGCGCACGTTTATAGTATCAAGACTAGATAGCGTGATCTAATAATAATGGATCTCATTACATATTCAAGTATCAATATATATATTGCACTTTTACTGGGATTAATATTCGCTGTATAACAAATATAAATAACTTAGGCTATGAAGAAAACAGATTACAATGCCAATTATCGTTTTGGTGATTCATTGGAAACTTAGTTGGATCAATTATCAGTAAAGGTAAACAAGTGAAAAAATGTCAGGGAACATAGCAATATAAGGTCTTAAAAACTGAGATATACTAAATTGCGATCCAATTGATTGTAAGTTATCTTAATTCAACAGGTCAGAGACTCCAATAGATCAGGAACTTAATGTACAGCGGTGATCAGAGTGCTGGGTCGCAGTTCGAGGATGAAAACTCACTGTCGATAAGGACAAATCAAAGTACGCCAATCAAAAGGGCTGACAATACTAGCAATAGGACATCACTTATATCAGATGATTACGGTTTACGCAAGATATCCAGCACTAGTGGTGTCCTCGATGAGAAGCAAAAGCTTCATAGGAGATACACATCAAGGATACGAAACATAAACAACAGCACAAAATCAACTTCCAGCATTGATAATTACGATGATATATCAGATCCAAGCTTTGGTAAGAAAAATACTGTCCAGGAAGATGACAATGAATCAGAGTTGACTTATGAGTTGCCACCATTGAAGACTCCTTTGAAAATAAATAGACATTCTGTCGGTTCAACGTTTAAGAATCACAGATTCTCAGACGGAGATTGGAAATCAAAACTACGACCAACATCAACAACCTCATTCAACGATGCAGATGCTCTTAATGACATATTTGAGAATGAAGGTGTAAATAACAGTAGGTCTCCCAAGAATCCCGAGTACTATAAGGTTGATTTTTCTTCTCCACAACAAAACGTTGCTGTAGACCAACTCAATAAACAGATAGTATCATATAGATTGAAAATAAAATCACTATATGAGATAATAAGACAACTCAGTTCAAACAGTGAAAATGAAGATAGAAAAAGAAACTCCTATATGGAGTCAATACTTTCAAAACTCCCTCAAGATGATGAAGTTGAAGAGCTGAAGAGAACTAATATCAATCTTGAACACCAATTGAGTAAGAAAAATACTTTGCTTCATCAACTAGAGAACAGTTTACATACAGTTTCAGATGAACTGGAAAAAACAAAGAATGATCATGCTGAGACGCTGGAAATGACCAAAGAATATCTCGAACATACTGAAGAGTTGACAAAACAGATAGATAATATATTGGGTTTGTTATTGAATGAGCTAGAACTTAACGCGGATGAAAAAACCACACTTGAGAATGCACGCAAAATTGGCACAGCGTTTACAATTGTAAAAATGAAGGCTTTAGAATCGATAATACAGCAGCACATACTTGATAAAAAGAGTGGTTCACCAATTCCCAAGGATTCAAAAGATGGAAACAATGAGCTTTCAAAACAAGAGCATGCTAATGACAGCGAATATGCAATTGCCAACAGCACAGCAATACAAAATCACTTGGAAGAAGACTCTTATCAGAAAACAAAAGACGAAGACGAATTTGATGATAACTTGCTAAATTCTCAAATGGAGGAAGCAATAGAAGAACTACATAGAGAATATGACAGCTTTGTGAAAGGAATTAGGGAAAAGTTAGAAAAGTCTGAAAAACTAGAGGCTATCCTGCTTGATAAACTATCCCTACAGAAATCCAATCTAGTGAAACTTGCCGACTCAACTGCAAATGAGAACAACATGTCTAAAGATGTTATCGAGACTTCTGAGTTAGGCGATCAAAATAATAAAACGAATATGGATTTTTACAAGTCATACCAATATCATATTGACAATTTAACCTCACATATTGAGAGACTAAAACTCAATATATCTGAACGTGATGAGGCGGTGGATTATTTAAAAGAAGAAGAAGAACAGTTGAGAATAGAAATACAAAAACAAAAAGAGAGGTTCAACAGACAAATGGCAGACAAAAAAGAATTATATATGCAGAAAGAGTCAAACTGGAAAGAGCTTATTGCAAGTTATGAAGACCAGCTTGAAGAGGTTAACTTATCTAGGAAGCAGCTAAGCAAGACAGTATCGGATCTAAAAAATGAAATTCAGGAAATCTATCAGCAAAGTAGTGAAAATATGAAATTATTGGAACAAGATGTTGCTTCATTGCAAGAGAAATGCCAATCATATAATGATGAAGTCTTCCAATTATCCAAACAGAACTCCGCATTATCTGCAAAGCTTGAAGCATTTACGAAGAACTCTGAAAATCTTAAATTAATGTTTCAACAGCTTGAAAAATCTGCTAAAAATAATCAAAAGAGCTTAAATGAGACCAAACCATTTACAGATAGTTTACTGGATCACCTCAATCAAATATTCGATATTCTAGCCAAAGTTTTAGATGATCAATCGATAAGTCAGGCAAGAAGGAAACTTCGTTCTATAATAAAAATAAGCACCATAGAGGATCCTAAACTTCTTACGCACAAACTTATCACCTTATATGAATATATTGAGAGGGCAGCGGAAAGTATTGTGACAAATTACATTGAAGTCAACTCGGTGCTTCAATCCCAACCAGCCCAAACAAAAGACCAAAAACAGCTTTTATTGCGTATAGAAGATGTACAAAGGAAGTGGCTGTCTGAAAGAGAGAGAAGAAAACTAGAATCAGATATAGCACAATCAAAGATCAAGAAGCTTGAATTAGAAAATTTGCAATTGAGAGAACAGTTAAGGAAAGCACCTTAGAAATGGCATTCCAGATTTGATACTGTACACGTCATTATAGAGATATATACCCACTATAAATACAAACGAACATTTAATACCTACATTTGACCCAAAAAGGCACTCTCATTTCGAAACTATGCTCGATAATTCGTGATATAGGTTGCGTTTGTATTAACATGCGTTTTTAACGACTTATCACCTTGGCCTTTAAATTTGAAGCTCATCGAATTTGCTAACCGTGTTTTTAATGAGAGTGTACTAGTATAGGCAACAATTATCGGAAGCAAATTATTCAATTGCCTTGTATTTATCAATTAGAACCTCATCCATCCTCATAAAGTTTATCGTGTTTCCTCAAATTACTAGGAGGCTGTAACAGGATTATCAATGACAAAAGAAACCATCAGAGTCGTAATTTGTGGTGACGATGGCGTTGGCAAGACAAGTTTAATTGTATCATTAGTTAAGGGACAATTTATACCTAATTTACAAGCCGTTCTACCGCCTGTGACTATTCCTCGTGATTTTTCATCGAGCCCTTATTCACCTAAGAACACTGTGCTAATCGATACAGATAACAGCGATCCATTAGCTATCCAGAGGGAGCTTAAAAATGCGGATGTTATTTGGCTAGTATACTCTGATAAGGATTCTTACGAAAGAATATCACTATATTGGATGATAACTTTCAGGTCACTTGGACTCAACATCCCAGTAATATTATGCAAGAACAAATGTGATCAATACACAACAAACTCACCACTAGAGGATTTCTTAGATACTAAAATTGAGGATGAGGAATTTATTCCAATTCTTATGGCCTTCAAAGAGGTAGATACCTGTGTGAAAGCCAGTGCGAAGACCCATTTTGATGTTAATCAATCATTTTATCTGTGCCAGAGATCAATTTCATACCCAATCTCACCATTATTCGATGCCAAGGTAGGAGATTTGAAACCTTCAGCTGTTGCTGCCTTAAGTAGAATATTCTTCTTAAGCGACGAAGATCAGGATGGCTTTCTTAATGATAATGAAATTATGGACCTACAGCGGAAATGCTTTGGAAAGAGTATTGACTTGAATGAGCTAAACTTCATAAAACATACACTTTCAGACTTGACATCATCTGAAGAATATCCATCAGAAATACTTTATTGCCAAGGAAAAGGTCTAACAAAACAGGGCTTTATTGCTTTAAACAAGATATATACAGAGAAAGGAAGACATGAAACTACTTGGGGGATTCTAAGAGCGTTCAATTACACAGATTCATTATCAATTGATGATGCAGTGCTTTTCCCAAAAGTAAATGTTCCAGAACAAGCTAGTGTAGAACTCAGTTCCAAAGGCTATCGGTTTTTGGTTGACATTTTTATAAAATTCGATAGCGACAATGACGGTGCTTTGAATGACACTGAACTTCATACACTTTTTAGAAGCACCCCAGGACTACCGAATTTGTGGCTAGAAACAAACTTTCCGGCATCAACTGTGGTTAATGCAAAAGGCTTTGTTACACTGCAGGGCTGGCTTGCACAATGGACGATGACAACATATCTGGATTATAAAATTACGACTGCATACCTAGTTTATCTAGGTTTCCAGGAAGATGCAAAATTGGCTGTACAAATCACAAAATCTCGCCGTATGCGACGTCGTCAGGGCAGATTGTACAGGTCATATGTCACAGATCGTAAGGTTTTTAATTGTTTTGTTGTTGGTAAAAGAAATAGTGGAAAATCATCTCTGCTAGAATCATTTCTAGGAAGATTATTCAGTGAAGCCTATTCGCCAACAATTCGACCTCGAGTAGCTGTTAACAATGTGGAAGTGACTGGAGATAAACAATATTATCTGATTCTACAGGAATTCGGTGAGCAGGAAGAAGCAATTCTCCAAAATCCATCGAGGCTTGCTGAGTGCGATGTATTGTGTCTAACATATGATTCTAGTGATCCTGAGTCTTTTTCTTATCTATTGGAGTTACTGACTAATAATGAGATAATGAAAGATATACCTGTTGTATTTGTTGCCCTTAAAGCCGACCTAGATAAGCAGCAGCAGAGATGTAAGTTTCAACCTGACGAATTTACAGATACTTTATATCTTGACCACCCTTTACATGTTTCTTCCACTTGGTCAAGTTCTTTGAATCAGCTATTTAAAAAAATTATTCAAGCTTCATTGGAACCGGGAAAATTTACTCCAGGCTTCCCACCAGATATCAAGCCGACAAACATAGATTATAGTTCAGCTGTAATTTTAGGATCTTCTATAGGATTTCTGGCATTATTTTCATACACAATGATAAAATTACTAAAACCTACCCAACAGTGATAAACTTTTAATCAAGTTAAAATCTTGTTTAAAGACCCCCCCCCAGATCTACAAATAAACACATTCAGAGATTGGACATTAGTCACATAATTGCTGGCAACTTGTGCTAACCCTTCCATCAATGGTGTTTGTATTCATAACATTTTAAATATCTACAAAATTTCACTTATGTAAATATAAACAAGTAGTATCTTATTCTTGACCAAGATAAATATTAATTGAAGTCATTACCAAACAGAAAGTCATAGTCAAACAAGTCAAGTCCGCCAAAGAAAGCAGCATAATCTGGGTGAAGTGGATCTTTTCCTGCTTCTGACTCAGAGGAAGCTGCAGAATGACCTCCATTGGCATTCAACTTGGAGGTTTGTTCGGCCATTGGTGTAAATGTGTTGGGCGATAATAGATTTGTATCTCTCGGACCCGAGTGCCTTGGAACCATATTTTGGAAGTCCAGGTTTTGACTGAATGCCATTGCAGTGGACAGCTTTTCTAAATTATCCATACTTGGGTTCCAATTTTTGTATAGCGTATTTCCAGTACCAGGTTGTACTGAAGGTTCACGATTAAAGGCACCCTCATGTATATTACCCATGTGATCGTGAACAACCTGACTTAATGTATTAAGCTCATCAACACTGAATTCAACCATGTGATTATTTGATTTTAAGTCCTTTACCAAAGCATCTCGTTTATCAAGTTTGACACCCAATGTTAAGTTTAGCATTTTCACAATTTTAGAATGAATTTTCTCCATCCTGGAAACCTTAAAAATACCTAGTAAAAGTTCTCCTTTACGCATATTCTGTATCACTACATCAAATAATGCAAGCATCTTGAAGATCGGGAAGTATGTAAATCTCAAGTGCTCAGATGCTGCATTGTAGGTACTTTCTAAAGCAATCTCCAAGTTTCTTTGTAAAACAGTGAGAACTTCCATCTTGCTATTGATTTCGGATAGATCAGTGTCCTCCTTTTCATTAATGATATCTTGTGATAAAGAATATAAGCTATGTGTCGCAAAACCCACCCTCATCAATGCACCCAATATACTAAACACTGTAGATGAAAAAGAGAGTTGTATCACTTTTAAAACATTGTAATTTGTTGAAGATGACAGACTATCACTATAATCCCCATTGAAGAATTTATTTATGTACCCCATCAAGACTAATGCATCAGTACAGCTTTTATTGAAGTACTTGAAGTAGTATTTCAGCATTGATTTGTCATTCGGGACAACAGATTCAAAATGGAGAAATAAAGCCATAGATGTTCTCAATAACAATAACCGACTAACAATTTGTGTATGTAATGATGTGGAATTAATCGCCAGCAAAACGCTATTATTAACTTTACTCTCACTATCAGCATTAAGCTTAACAATGGGAAAGTTATCGTCAGTATAGTTTTCGATCTTATCACGCAGGTTTTCCAAATCTGACAACAGAATACTATTTCTGTAAGTCATTGTCATGACATCTAGATCTGATAACAATAATACAAGTTTTACTCTTCTCAATGAATGAATATGAAGCTTCAGAACTTGTTCAGCATAGGGCGAGTCAACCAAATCATTCTTCACTCTATTAATATAAACGTCATCTGCGTTTGGATTTTTGATATCCAGAAACAATGCCATCATAGAAGCCGATGAAACAGAATGCCTACCCTTCAAACTTGATTCAAATGAGCAAACTGTAACGACACTGAGCCATAACAATCTTCTGTGATTTAATAGTCTACGATCAGGAATACTTGATTTTAGTTGTGGGAAATCAGATGGATCACGATGAAGTCCAATTGAAGTTGCTAACATCATAACCAAACTACTGATAACATCTGTAGGATGTTCTAAAAACAGATCACCTTCTTCAGGTGAAAAAACAAAAAATGCCCAAACATATAAGACACATGCAATTATATTTTCATTAGCACACGCACACCAATTTTCTGATGCAAGACATTTTTGTGCGAGCAATACAAAATTATTGGAAATTGGATATTGAGCGATAATGTTTGTATCAACATCCAATGCACTGTGCTGTACATTGTCTTCTGCAAAATTCAACGATATGTAGGATAATTTCAAAATTACCATTAAGATAGACAAGTTCTCCATTTTCATTCTCAAATGATTATTTCCTAATCTTAATTTAATCTTAGCTGGATTATTTTCATCTCTGAAAAGCACGTCACTTAATGTTTCTTCAAACATTTCCTTCTCTAAAAAGGGCAATGCAGGATAAATATACTGAAAGAAATGCTGCTTATAAACCTCAATAATCTCATATGGTGGTAACATTTCTTCGATTTCTGTAATAAAGCTCTTCAAGATATCCGAATACTCACCATTACTCTGGCAATGATCTTCCAAAAATTGGTGTCCCAAAGTGTTATATAACATCGAAAGAATCATCCCATTTTTCAAATTTTTAGAAGTATTGGTATTTTGTAAAATCCTCTCAGTAAATTCATCAACTCTTCTCCTCTGAGAGTCAGTATGACATTGGCGAAGTAATGTCTCCTTAAGCTTCAATGCACTAGACCTAACACTTGGTTGAGCCCTTGTCACATTAGCATTAGCAGTCAGAGCTGGAATCATTGTATTCTGAGAGGGATCCAAAAAGATCGAAGCTATTAACGATGTCAAAAATTTGTCTTGAATAAAGAGATAATTTTCTGATAAAGGCTTAACCTCCCTTTTCATTACTCTGCTAACAATCAGAGTCGGATGCGTCCTATACAGATTAATCTCAATTGAATCGTCATCGTTATTCTCTCCATTTATATTGTAAGAATCTAGCCTTGGTCTCTTATAGTCCGATTCTCTGCTTTCGCCATCCGACTCATAATCTGAATTCATATTTTCCAGACTACCACTAGATACATTGCTATCTTTATTGACTGGCATGCTCTCTTGCTCTTGCATCAACTTCATCGCCTTATTTTTCCAGTAGTCTACATCCCTACCAAGACGAGCTATAGTAGCATCTTTACTTGGTATTCGAGGGGCACTCTGTTTGGCCATATCATACACACATTCTAGTTTTAGTTTCTTGCACCTCGTACATATAGGTTTCTCCTTGTCACAACGTGTCTTTGATCTCCTACAGGCCTGGCAAACAAAGGAAATCCTGTTCCTCTTCCTGGTCCTAGCAGCATTACCTTCAGGGGAACTACCACTCCCCACAACAGACATCTTTAGTAGCTTACTTGAATAGGTTTGACTAATAAAGACACCTTACCTTTCTCGAATTGCAAACACCCAGTAAATTTCAATCGCTATCGTAATCCAACTTTGCAACAGAAAGCTAAGGGAAAGACCAAATATATACACTCAGACCGTCTAATAAAGTACAGTGATTAGACTAATAAATCTCAGCGATGAAAGTCTAAAGTAACTGTTCAATCAATATATTGTCAAGTCTGTTTCCCTTTATTAACGAAATGTCAAAGTTATTGTTGTTTGAGATTTTTTTTTGCGGAGATTCAAGGTGACATATATTGTAAGTCCTAAGAGAGTCTCAAATTAATGAAGACAAATGACTACTTTGCATACCCTAGGTGGGTGATAAACTGGCTAGTAGAAAATAAATAGACAAAATGGTTTCTTTCACAAAGACGTTCTTGTATTTAAGGCGGTGGTAATGCCGCCTTTGTATGGGTTCTATATACTATTATGTACAGATACTCCGATGTTTCCGGAAACAGTCATTCGATCTGCCTTAAATCGAAGACAAGTTTCTATCTTAGCTCTATATATTTCAAAAATTTTAACCATGAAAAGAATTGAATATTATATATACATTTCTTATTTGAAGATATCAATAAAATACACTTAGATAACATAAAAACAACCAATGCTCTCTACTGAAAGAAATAAAGGAGAATAATAGAAAATAAAAATGGGAAATGTTAAAACACAGGAAATGAATGCTACATTATTTTGATGCTGGGATATTAAGATCATTTTCACAAGAAAGAGCCGTCGTCACGGGAAAAAGACTGGTTCTTACCTGAGAAGAAACTGGTCTCTGGCTTCCGCAAGTTGTCGTTCTTAGTGGCTCCACTAGCATTTTGAGATGGAACCTTCAAATAGCCGTGATTATTATAATTGGATAAATTTTGAGCTCCCGTAACTGCAGAGGCAGGTTCAAGAGGCTGTGGATCATCGTTATTACTGTACGATCTTACTCTGTTAGATTGAGATGAGGTAGTATACGTACTGAATTCGTCATCAAACAGTACCCTGTTACCAGTTGCATTATTTGTCCTAACAAATGTATCATCTCTAATCATCTTCTCTTGCTCAGTTTCATTTGTGTCCATGACAGCCTGTTTCAATTCAAATAATTCAGCCTCCGACCCATTCTTCTTATCGCCACCGAAGTAACCACTATTACCATTGACAATCTTTGGAATAAAGGAAACACGGTCGTCCTTCATCTGTTGGTAGCGAACGTCTGGGTTCCTGTGCAACAATGCTAGTGTACATGTGATTATGGTGAATACTAGCAAGAACAAAGCAAATGCGGCATTTAACACAAACAATATCACAGCCATAACAGATGAGACAACTGCTGGTTGTTTGAACAGGTTACTGAAGAACAGGAAGAATAAAGCATTGATGAAGTTCACCAGGTGAATGGCGATATTGAAAACATTAGTTCTTTTATCCAAGTATGGGCGGTAGTAGCAAAGGGCAACGAAATAAAATAGCTCGATCAAAAATATGATCATAGCCTGAGCTTTACCGTGAGTTTGCAGAACAGCAACAAATAGGGATCTAAAAAATGCGTAGGTCAACAAAGGCAATAACCACCAGAAAGTATCGGCCTTGAACTGCACATATAGGAAACCGTAGCGGTTTAAAAAGTTTGTATCACTGTACAGTAGATATGCAGGGTTCTTGTATAATCTCAGAGACTCTCTACCTTTGATAAACACCCTTGTGGTTCCATATATCAACAGACCTGTGACAATCAGGAACATAACTACCGCATCAACCACAGCTGCTGGAGAATCTCTTTGTGTGAATTCCCAGATCGTTAGCAGTGTAATTTGGGGGAATGCGATAATAGCAAGTCTAAACAAGGTACCCTTGATGATACTACCCCAGTTCTTTCTGTATTGGAAAAAGTTTGAAGTTTCAGGTAGGATCTTAGCTCTTGTCAAGAGTTCCAGCAGCGCTTTGAAGAAGATCAGACCTATGATCAAGCAGAAGACAAAGAACAAGAAGAACACGACACCCGTCAGGAAGAAATTTGACAACTCGATGTTGGCTTTGAATGCCACTCTTTGTATGCCTCTCAGGACCAGGATCTTGTTTGAGTAGTTTTCTGTGTTTCTTTCATTTGTGGTGTACAATTGGGAGTCGTCCAGGATAGAGTCGAAGTTTGAGTCGCTTGAGGAGGCGACGGAGATACCTCTCTTCAGCAGGTTCCATGCTCTCCGCTGGACACTGATGGACAGGATGTCCTTGTTGGAGACCACCACTGTTGAGACACCGTTGGTGGCCTGGATGTACCAGTCGAGCGCCTTCTGCATGAACTCGACGGAGATGATACCCATTGACCACTGGAAGTTCTGGGTCCAAGCGGCGGCCATGGGGGGTACACGGGAGACACCCATCATTGCTGTGATGGCGAGGTTTTGGAAGTATATGAAAAGGGAGATGGAGTTGGAGGCGATGTGCGCGGAGGTGGCGCTGTAGCCGATCACTGAGACGAAACCGGCGGTCAGCAGACCCAGGCCTGAGACCGCTGCGATGGGCCAGGAGGCGTACTTGGTCTGGACGGTCTTGTCGTTACTCAGGATTGCCTGCACGCACGCGAGCGGGGTCTTGTAGTCCGTGTCGTCCTCCGAGTAAGCGACGACCCTGATCTGGGCGTCGAGGTCCGGAATGGTGTAAGCGATGCCGGGGATCTGGTCAGTGACGTCGCTGTCTATCTGGTAGGAGGAGGAGACGTCTATTCTCCCGCTCGCGAGCGGGCACAGGGAGACCTCGTTCAAGGAGCACAGGTTAAAGGTCTTGTCGAGCACTTTCAGCCCGTAAGCGATCAGCTCTGCCTTGACCACGATCTTACCGTTGATGATTGTAGATGCGTCGACTTTGAAGATAACGGTCTTGTTGTGCGGGTAGAACTTAACGTCGAAGAAAGACGCGGTGAACTGCGAGTTGTCCATGCATGTCAGCAACGAGGACGTCTTCAAGTGTTTCTGCGACGCCGTAGCGCTGCTTATCAAGAGCACCAACCACAGGTACAGTGTTCGAAGCAGCATTTGTCTGTGTGTGTGTGGGGGGGGTGGTATGCGTTAGTGGGTAAAAGTTGTATAGGGTCCAAGATGCTATTGCTTATATATTGTTCTAGTGAAGTTACTACTAAAAATAAACATTATCGCTGCCTCTGGCAGCGATAATGTATTAGAAGTTCAGAAGGTCAGAAGTTCGGAAGGTCAGTAGGTCAGTAGGTCAGAAGGTCAAAAGATTAGAAGAGTAGAAGGGATCGACAGTAAGAGGCTTATTACGCGTCCGAGCCCCAGGCCCACAGGGCTCATCAAGAAAATTCTGCTGCGTCGGTGGGCATAGAGACGCAAGAGCAGCGAGAGCTGCGAGAGCAGGGGAGACACGGAGAGGCATTTGGAAATGACGTCAGTTTTGTTAATTAAAACCCGTTCTTGTGATATCATGTGATGCACGTACTACAAGATACACATATGTGTATTTGCTCACTGCTGTTTGCAAGTGCTCTTTGCAACTGCTATTCGTACAATCGATGCCACTTTAGTTGTTTCAAGGATTAGATGTGCAATTGAAGTTTGATTTATGAATGGGGTGTATATGTAGAGTATAAAAGATAATTGAAATCGGGGAAAGATTATGATTAAATAACAATGTATCAAGAGGAAAGGAAAGGGGCCATGACGGTGTTAGGCAATGGAAATGGCAATGGCAATGGAATGAAAGTTTAAAAAAAAAAATAGTAATTAATGCTGTGTAATAATGCTTCTTTTTTCTATGTTTGAATGTAAGATATCTCTTAAAAACAAAGACAAAGGGTACCTGATTCTCAGTCCTGAGAGACAGTGGTGTCGGACCTTGAATCATCTACCCCTTGATTGTTCCAGAATCGTAATAATAAGTTGGCATATCTTTGCAACTTATCCACGGATATTAGTAGCTCGAAATCACATAGAACAAGGAATTGTAACTCTAAATGATTTAGTTCTGATAAGGAAATACCACCAACACGGGCATACCTGGAGTTGGAATAGAAAAAATCACTGAAAAATTTTGTACATACGGTGACACCGGCTATCACCAATCTGTGTATGTTATATGAATCCATGACGAACAATTGATCGGCTGGGGAAGTATCCGCGGATTCACTATCTGAGCTGTTGCATTTTTTCGAGATTCTATCAAAGTATACTAATAATGAGAGAAAGACGTCATTTGTGGTTGGACAGTACTTTTGAATTCTCTGAAAATACTGGTAGAGTGTAATTTGAGGAACATGCTTACCTTTAAAGCTGAGAATGCTCTTGAGATATTTTTCTTTATCTGTACCTTTGACGCTCATAAGTTTGCTATCTGTCAATGATTCATCGTCATCGTGGTCTTCGTCTTTGTCTTTATCTTTGTATGGTTCCATTTGATCATTAGATTTTATTATCTTGTTCAATAGTGCTGTCAGCATCTCAAGCAGCTTATCAGTAGGGAACTCAGCGATGTTTAGCTCTTCTTCGACTTCTTCAATTTCTTCTGTCTCCGACTTGGCATTTAGCTTGGTTCTATAGTGTGATCGAATAAACTTCAGTTGTTCTTCATGGTTGGTTAACATATCGGCGTCATCATTATCGTCATCATTATTAATAGTACATGTGTCATTATCATTTTCAGTAGCAGATTCATGGCCAGGATAGTGGTCTCTTCTTGTCAAGTTTTCATCGTGGGCAAACGACACTCGAGGTTCATCTCTCTCAGTGGTCCCCAATATAGTTTCATCGCGAGTGGTATGGTCATATGCTGGTCTGGCAATGCTCTCCCGCAGACTTGCCATCTCATCGGCTGGATTGGTAGGACTTTGTAAAACCTCGACAGTACTGGACACAGTGTCATTACTCGATATTAGATGGCTAGTGTTAGTGTTCGACGCTATCGAATTCGTTTGTAGCAGTGTATTGTCCCGAAACGGAGAATGCGAAGACTGCGAGCTCGCAAGCGTCTCCTCAGTAGTCACAGAAGTACCCATCGGAAGATAGCCACTGCCCGTAGTCGCCACACTCGGCGTCGTACGCGGATAGCTCGCTATTGTGCTCGATGACGCATTGTTATTCACCACAGTCCTCCCACTCCGCGGTATCGGAATGCTTATCGGCGTGCTAGATGTGTTGTCTCCACTGCTATATGACATCCCTAGTCTTGGATCAGCTGAAGACATTTAATTTCTACCTGATTAGTTTTATTTTATTTATTTATTTTTTTCTTGACTTGTATTATAACCCTGTTTGCAATCTCTTATTATGTTGTAATTCGTTTATCCTCGGCGTGTGTTAAGCTCTAGTCTCTAAAAGATACAGATATTTGTAAATGGTTATTTGATATGTATAGGTTCAGTAAATGTTAAGAATGGCAGGTTTGTGTTTTGATAGCCATGGGTAGGATAGCAGTTTTATTATTCTCGTTAGTCCTTTTTTTTTTCCTTTAAAGAGAGCAAAGTCGCGATCCGTCAGTGAAGAGATCAATGATAAGCATGAGATGAGTTATTGTGTATGAATAGAGTACGACGGGAGTGATCAATGGAGGAAATGTACAAAGAACGCACGTATTGGTCCTTTACCTTTATTTGCAAGATCCCCACTACGCACTGTTAAATTTGGTGACTTACAAGAGATAGGGACTTCTAACAGGTGTGTTATCTGTGTATTGTAAGTGTATGTTAAGGTGTTTTACCAGGTAGGTACCTCATCGAGACGGTGTCAAAGCTACAAATTGTTGTTATCTCTCGATGCTGGTGGTTGTTGTTTTTTGACCTCTTTGAGTGGAGCAACTCTCCAATTTCATAGTAACCTATTTGGCTTATAACTACAGTGGAGATACAATTCCATTTGCCCCCAAAAACTAGCACTTCCCAGAAGTGACCTTGATTCTTATTTTTACAAAACTCTTCTTGCATCAATTGTTGACTTCCATAGCAATATATATAGCTGTGTAAGATAGATCGGTGCCAGCAGTGTCTTGCTTGCAATCTGCTTTTCTTGTGCTGCTCTTCATATCATATATATAGGGAAAACCTGAAAAATTGTGAAAAAAAAAAGGATTTGTATAAGAAGTCCTCTTAATTCGATACTTTAGTGGTTGCCTCTTTTTTTTAGTTTTGGAGTGGGGAGATATATAATTTATTAGAAATACAGTTTAATGTTTGGACTAAAAGCAAGAAGTTTAATCATGACTAGACAATTGTCCAAGTTGACCCCAGTTATCAGTGCCAATGCACCACCAGCTGCTGCTTCATACTCTCACGCCATGAAGGTGAACAACTTGATCTATGTCTCTGGTCAAATTCCATACACCAAGGACAACAAGCCAGTTGAAGGCTCTATCAGTGACAAAGCTGAGCAAGTCATCCAGAATGTGCAAAACATCTTGAAGGACAGCAACTCCGACTTGAACAGAATTGTCAAAGTCAACATCTTCTTGGCGGACATGAACAACTTCGCCGAGTTCAACAAGGTCTACGCCAAGTACTTCAACGTGCACAAGCCAGCTAGATCATGTGTCGCTGTCGCTGCTTTGCCACTGGGTGTTGATCTAGAGATGGAAGTCATCGCCACTGAGGTCGAATAAATCCACGCTCGTCTATAGAAGTAGAAATGAAGATTATATAATCCATACGGTAGGGAAAAGAACAATATAGGCTATCGATTTTTATATTACATAGAGATTTTTGAAAATATAGAAAATGAGCTTGCTCAATTGATGCTTAAGGACAATATGACGTTTTATAATCTCCTTATATCGACGAGATGAGTGCATGTTGTATGTAAAGCTTGTATTTACTTGATGACTATTACTGTGGCTGACCTTCACAACTCTGCACATCTCTGTATACGGTAGCATAAAGTGTGATCTCCACTAACAGTACCTCAGGAAACGTTATAGATGATATTACGTATGATTTGGATATTCCGTATGTAGTGTTAGTTATTTTGTGACTACACAGATACCAGAACACCCAGACATACACCCATACATACTTTTGCTGCTAACTGTTTGTATTTTTTCTGGAATTGTGTTCAGCTGTGAAGCGGGACTAATGGAGGGGGGATTCGGTAGGAGAGATGGTTTGGGAGGCTATTGAGGGTACCGGGGAGTGCTGGAGTTCAGGCAACTGTTCAGGCAGCTGTTCAGGCATCTCTTCCGGTCTAGCATGACGGCACTTTCCTGTGCGATGGGAAGATGATGTATGGGAAGCAACGCTAGCTCGAGCTGGCTAGCAAACCGCAAGCCGGCTCTATCACGTACTGGCACTGAGTTAGAGTGTATCTCAACCACCATCACACTGCCCGTTAGTGCAGCAGCACAAGCACCAAATGGCCGGGTTGGTGTTGCACCCAGCAGGGGACTTCCCTTTCACGTTCACACCCTTACACTAGCCACCATTGCCCTTGGGCCTAGTAGCATTAGGCTAGGCAGGGATGGGTCTCTTCCCCCAGCTGTAACACCCTCCTTCTAGCAACATCCTAGCGTCGCTGCGTTGCTCCCTTCTCTGAGACTTGCCCACTGCAACAACAAACAGCAGGAGTTCAGAGTCTCACTCTTTCCCATCGTGTCGGAGGTACACATCGTTCTCTGTGGGAAAACTGGAAAATTTCATCGAACAGCTTCTCTGGCAAAATATTCCAACCAGAGTAATACCAAAGTGCAAAAAAAAAAAGTTGGAATAGCATTTGATATAACCATATTAAAGGGCTATTATATTTATTAGTCGCCGAATTTTCATATACTGAATCGCTTCAAGACCCTAAAGACAACCAAAGATGGCTCAACGTGTTACCTTCAGAAGAAGAAATCCATGTATGTTATAGAAATATTGAAAGATTTACCAGATATTACACAGATGTTCATTACAATCCATTCCCAAGATAGTATACCTGCCAGATAGGACAAAAGTGTGAGAGTTGTATACCCAAACAGCGTGGAGTGAAAATATAGACTACACTGAAACAATTCTGCAGAGGTTTAAGATATGTGGTTTTATCAATGCGCAATGTATTAGGACATAATTATGCTAATGTTTCCCATATTATGACACAGCGATAAACTATTCAAGAACAGTTGAAATGAACTAGGTGTGAAATATGTGCATCACAAATCTGTATTAAAGATATGAATTACTAACATTCAATTTTGTAAAAAAACTTTCACTATGGTATTTTATAAATGTGAGACTCTATTACTTTTATTGTGGTTATTTGTTAAAGCTATAAATCTCTCAGTTGTTAAGTTGGTACAGTAATTGCCCTGTGGAGGATGATCAAAACTGTTGACTGACCAAAATTGCATTACCGATTGAATAAATTTTGTGTTGAAATGTTTATGAAATGACTTATATTACTAATTGCGTGATGAAGAGAATTCCATATGGTTAAAACTATTGATTGTAATAGCAATGAGAGTTAAAGATTGGGAATCACATTTATATAAAGCCAACGAAGAGCTTGCAAACTACTTTATACAGACAACACTCGTTCCAACAAGATCAAGGTTGTTAAGACCCCAGGTGGTATCTTGCGTGCTCAACACGTCAAGAAGTTGGCTACCAGACCAAAGTGTGGTGACTGTGGTATTGCTTTGCCAGGTATCGCTACTTTGAGACCAAGACAATACGCTTCTATCTCCAAGACCCACAAGACCGTCTCTAGAGTCTACGGTGGTTCCAGATGTGCCAACTGTGTCAAGGAAAGAATCGTCAGAGCTTTCTTGATCGAAGAACAAAAGATTGTTAAGAAGGTCGTTAAGGAACAAACCGAAGCCGCCAAGAAGGCTGAGAAGAAGGACTCCAAGAAGAAGTCTACCAAGAGACAATAAGCCAACAATCATATATTAATTTAATAATATAAATCTCATACAACCCATTTTTTTGTATTTCATATAAAGAATAAAAAATACGTGGAAAGTTTTCATAAATTCACATATCTGTGCCAATTACCTTAATTTTATAATTTATTAGAAGCTGCATTATATGGCATACGTTTTATTACTAAACACAAGGCGAACCCTACACCAAGACTTGTTCTAATGAGGTGGATGCCTTTGTTCACCCGCTATCGAATGATCTCCTTATAACTGGGTATAGTAAAGTAAAATTGGATAGTAAAATTGTTTAATTGGTCATTATTAGGTTATATTATTAATTCATATACATATAAAACTAAAGAGGGGCATGGGCACGAGGAAAATTACTATCCTCTTTCTATCAAGCTCATGTCTCTAATTCTATAAAAGACAATTGATATTGGTTATTCATACAATTTATTTTTTTTGAGGGGGGAAACAGAAATCACAATCTAGGATTCTGTAATTACCACTTCAACAAGTCATCCTTGGCGTACAAGTAGTCATCGAAGATGAATTCGACTTCATCGGTTTCTGGGTTGTAACCGCCAACTCTGATGGATTCGTGGTTCTTGACGATGATGTCACAACCCTTTTCCTTTAGGAAGTCGACGTCGAAGGTAGTGGCGATACCGATGATCTTACAACCGGCAGCTTGACCAGCAGCGATACCAGCTGGGGCGTCTTCGAAGACAACAACCTTGGACTTAGATGGGTCTTCCTTGTTGATTGGGTAACCTAGACCTTCTCTACCCTTGATGTATGGTTCTGGGAATGGCTTACCTTGCTTGACATCGTTAGCGGTGATGAAGTATTCTGGTCTGTCGATGTTCAAGAACTTGAACCACTTTTGGGCCATGTCTCTGGTACCGGAGGTGGCAACAGCCCACTTCTCCTTTGGCAACTTGTTTAGGTCAGTACATAGCTTGACGGCACCTGGGACCTCGATGGAGTGTTCACCGTACTTTTCTGGGATTTCACCTTCTAGCTTGTTGACGTATTCTTCATCGGCGTAGTCTGGAGCGAACTTAGCGATGGCATCGTAAGTTCTCCAACCGTGAGAGATGTGGATAACGTGTTCGGCGTCGAAGTATGGCTTGTCCTTACCGAAATCTCTCCAGAAAGCAGCGATAGCTGGTTGAGAGATGATGATAGTACCATCGACATCGAATAGAGCGGCGTTAACCTTCAAAGAAACTGGCTTAGCTAGAGACATTGTTAATAAATTTGTTTGTGTGTGTGTGTGTTTTGGTTTTGATTCTCTATAAGAGTAAGAATGAAAGGAAATTAGCTAATCTACTAATCAATACAAGCTTATTATATATGTTTTTTTTTTTGTATAATGATCATCATCAAAAATAAATTGCAAAAAAAAAAGTAATTCTAAGATAGTCCCAGTTTTAAAAAAAAATTTTCTTTTTATCGATCATCTGCAAATTGATAAATAAAAATATAATACTGGAGTATGAGTCTATTATCCAATATACTCGAGACATGACGCTATGTCAAAGGAAAAAAGAAAGAGATGCAAGATTTCCAAGTTATTCCGATTGTACGTCAGTTTTAGTGAAGGAGTTTTTCCTGCCTTTCTTTCTTTTTTTAATCCATATCTGTGAGAAGTCCCATTGTCCTGGATAGTCCCTAGCCATCACAGATCACAGGAGTGTATCACAGGAGTATTACAGAGGAGTATTACAGAGGATACGGGATCCAGACGCAACGGAACTCAGGTGCAGCACCACGTCAGTGCACAGGTGAAGGGACTTATCTCAAAAGACGTCACATGGCCAAAAAGTTTCTGGTATTTTTGACCCTCAGAGCCCCTTCACCCAACGCACTTCCTGGGAGGGAAGGGGAGAAGAATGACATCATGTGGGAGAAAGGAAAGTCCCCAGTTCTCTTTCCCACCATCGCTGCTGTTGCACGGCGAAAAATATCAACACAAGTGCTACTGTGGAAGAAGAGGGTGGGTAGCCTTGCCAAACCCCATGGAGGTGTTGGCAGGTAGTATAGTACGTACATCGTTACGTTGAATGTCGTCCATGATAACAACGACTAGTGGATTCCCGAGACATGTATGTGGTGCAAGGGTTTTTTATATGTTCAGCTACGGGAGAGAGAAAGAGATATCACTTTTCGCACAGAGTGATGTTATTGGCTGGGTTCGTGGAGAGGCACTCTATCCGACTCTTCCAGAATAGTTCTCTTTTACCCTGCCAAGTCTCTCAAAAAATGAAGTTCCCTTTGACGAGAAATTCCGATTTTTTCTGTGAAATGGAGTGAGCAGTTCTTTCTAAGCCTCTCTTCCTACAACTCTTCTGTACTAGGAGGAAGGGAATCACTGCGGGGGGGAAGCTCTGCGTATGTGTTCTCTGACTAGCGCATCAGTCCGTTGTAGTGCAGTGCAAGTGCAGTACAAACGTGGACTTATTGCGGTCTGTGCGGTCTGCAATCTGCAACTTGTGATCTGTGTGATCTGTGTGATCTGTGCGTACTGCTCTGTGCAAAAGAAGAAAACAAAGGCAAAGGGAATTGATGGTGGGGGTCTCTCTCTCTGGGTATTCTTATCCCCCACCCCCCATCTTCAAAGTCACTACGGGCGATTGTTAGGAATGTATAAGGTCCTGAATATATCCCAGAGAATCAGAAATTCCTTCCCACCAGGAAAATTAGATTACTTTCCTGGAACCCTTTCAGGACTTTTTTATATTGATGGGACCCTTAATTCTTAAATTCCTATTGCTAATTTGGCATTGGGCATTGGCATTGGCTTCTATAGTTCTTAATTCTTTTGAAATGTGATAAGGAGTCAGAGAGAGAGAGAGGTCCCTTAAAATATAACTTAGAAGACCAGAAGAAGAAAAGTAATAAGGAATCTTTCACAAAAACAAAAATAGCCGGAAGTGTATTTGGCTTCTTTTATAAATTGTACAAACAAACTGAATACTCCGTTCCCACCCCTCCAAAATCTTTCATGTATAGCAATATATATCAGACTGGATATACAAAAAAATACAAGCGTACTATATATAGAAAAGCAAGGCAAATGGTATTGCATGTGAGGATAGATAAGTTACCGCCGGATAAGTCATGGAGTCAGGTGAGGCAGCTGGTCGGGTCCATAGTGCCTCCCTCGCTGGTGCTGCAAGTGAAGATGCTGCCACCGATGTCCTCTATGGTGCCACCTTTCCAGCTGATAAAGAGCTGTGTGGTGACTCTGAAGGGAAACATCGACCAGATGACGCTGCAGAACTTGCTGATGGGCATAAACAGTTACCAATGGGACTACTTTGATCTCTACGGGTACGTCATACCTTACCCGATGGACATGAACGTGGACTATAGCAATAGCAACCCACTGTCGACGTCACCCAATGTAGATACCAGCAACGAGGATTACATGTTTATGGGCTCGCCTACAAACCAGTCGCTCTACTACATGCCGCAGTCCCCACCTGGGTCCGGGCTGGTGTCCCCGCCCGCTGGCACGACAATGACTATGCCACCACCAGGTGCTCCTCCGCCAGTAGCGTTCGAATACATGATGCCACCGACCAGCAGGTATATCTACCAGGAGAGGCCGCACGCAAACTTCTCGGCTGGGCCTGCGTTCCACTACGGCGGGTACCACCGGTACAACAGGCATAGCAACGACAGAAACGGAAATTACTCTAGCGATAGCACAGACGGATACACAAAAGATATACTGCCCTTGCTCAACAGAGACAGGCCCACGGATCTCAACATGATATCGAAGGACATGCTCAGGACGAAGAACCCCGACGCCAACAGCACCAGACTGAAACAGATATTCAACGAAATAAGCTTCAGAAAGCAGATGACTAACAGAGGCATGTGGCAACTGAAGCTGGAGAACTTCCCGCCTTTCATCCAACTAGATTCCTTGGAACCTCTAAGCCCTCAGGAACCGAAGGTTGACGTGGACATTGTGCTGGAATCAAACAAGATAGAGAAGTTTGGACGGTTAAGGTGGAGTATACTGAAGGATTACATCAAGCTGAAGTGTCCAAAACTGTTATCACTGTGTGAGTCTTCAACAGTGGATACCGGAAATGGTGTGTTGGTGTCAAACGTGAACAACACACGCGAGTTCTACGTAGGGGTATATGAGGACCATGAGGAGCAAAAGGTTATTGACGTGATAAACCCAGAGACGGACAAAAACTATGTAGGTAACATCAGCATTGAGCCCGGCAGGTACAGGGCCAAAGTAGTTCGTTATAGTGCGGTGGTAGGGTTTCATGACAAGGAGATATGTGATCTTTGCCTAACCGCACTTCAGGGCCAAGAATATCTTCTAGGATATAAATTGCAGGCAAGTGAGCTACCACCATTTGAGGAAGAGGAAAAGGCAAGTTAACGGAAAGTCTTTATATTTTTATGCATTACCAAGGCAGCATTTTCATTGTTTCTTTTTTTTTTAAATTTTAATTTTTTATTTGATTACCTTCGTGGTCGCATAATCGCCGTTCATTTTTGATCATATATTCTGCACATGATTAATATTCATTATATTTAGACTCTATTTAGCAATTCATAGTAGATAATTTATAATTTCATTTAATCTTCAATTCTCGTTACCCCTGATCGGCAGACTACACCGTTAGCTACAGCCAAGAGAATTTGTAAAGAATGTTCGTCAGATTAATAAGGCTTTATTTTTAAGTACTGTAACATGCAAATCTATTTTTTTTTTATGGAGTTTTGTTATATATAACGTCTATATAGTTAACAGTTAATGAGTAACGTATATCAAAAAGTATTGATACAATGCAAGTGGTATTCGTTATGGAATAAAAAGGTATCATAATGAAACCGATGAAGCTGGGATGCAGGAAGTAAAATTTGAGAAAAGGGGTTCTTAGCGACCTTGTGATAGGTTTTTATGCAAGAAATGAAGAAACTTAATGAAACTTAAATTTAAAGCAAAGGTTGGTATACTGGTTGAGGCAACGTGTTGTTTGGGAACCTCTCACGAGAAGAGTTGTTAGAGTAATTTGAAGGCGTTATAATGGTTGGTGGAGGAGGTGGTACCATCTGCTCGTTCTGAGAAGGTAATCCGTTCTTACCCATTCTTCCTATGATGTCATCTAGTGCTTTCACACTATTTGGTCTTGTTGGAATTGGGATAGATGGTACAATGCTGCCCGTTGTGATTCCAGTATCACTCAGTTTTGGAACTGCTTGATCTGTTTGTCTTATCTCCAAGTGGATTTCATTATTAGAGAGATCGTTGAACAACCTGGATAGAATGTCATCATTGATAATGCTTCCATTGAAGAACAGGCCCAATGAGAAATCTGAGTTGACAATATTGAAGAGGCTCTTGCAATTTTCCATTATCTCTATGATCGTTGGAGTTCCGTTGCTTAGTTGGTGGAATGTGAAAACATGCTCGTTATCACGGTATTTGATGTACACCTTCTTGTTGATGTCCTGGTTTGCACTCTCGGGTTTCATTGGTAATGTGGACAGCAGAGTGGCTCTCTGGGATGCGGAGGTCGGTATAGGGTTCACGAGGTGGCTCGACTCGCTGCTGTTATCGCTCATGGCTTGGCCGTTGTTGTTGTTGTTGTTGTTGTTGTTGGTAACTAGAGGGTACTGTGTCATAATGAGGTGGTGAATAGCCTCACTCAGCGGGTATAGGCACGGATCGAAGCCGAAGTCCTTCACTATACCGCCTACTAGTAAGTAAAGGGTCTTTATCTGTACTTCATGCATTGGCATGTTAGCCAGGTTTATTCTCACAGCGGGTGACATCAGCTTCAAAGCCAGGTTGGCCAAGTTTTCGTCGGAGGAAGACTTTCTGGAGATGTACTCCATGGACATGGACAGCATGTTCGAGAAGAATCGTTCGACTAGGAATGCTATCGAGGTCCGTATTGCCATTTCACCGAGTGTCTCCAGGTTAGCGTAGAGTTCCATGGACCCCTGGCTCGTTGCGATTTCCAGGCACGTCTTTGACTTTTGGATCTGCAGGAGCAGTTTCTCTCTGAGGAAGTAAGGCAGGCCGCCATGCGCAGGTTCCTGGTCTATGGACGGAGGGTGCTCGCTCTTGACCGGGTTGTTCGGGTCGAACGTGGAGAGCTTCAGCGCTAGGCCGTTGTTGTCCCTGTTGGCCTGCTCAGCGAGCGGTACTATGTTGTGCACCAGGTCAGCGACTATGTTCTTGATGATGTCGTCGTACTTCTGGGCAGCGGGTGCGGACGAGCTCTGGGCCATGGGTGGAAGCACGCGCTGTGGGTTCGACATCGGGCGGGGCGGTCTCGACGACGAGAGCGGGCTCAGCAACCGCTGGAACTTGTGGTCTGGCAATGGAGTCGTTGACCTCACGAACCGCATAGGGTCGTTCTGTTGTTGTGGTTGTTGTTGTGGTGGAGGCTGTTGCTGTTGTTGTAGGGAGATAGGCACTGGTACGTGCATTGGCATTGGCATGGGCATGGGCATTGGCATGGACATGGACATGGGTGCTTGCACTTGCACGGGCACGGGCACCGGCATGTGCACGGGCAGGGAGCCCTGCGTCATGGCGGACCCCGTGGACATGTTGGACAGCGGCGACACGCTCGCTGCTGGCTGGGAGTGGGACTGGGAGAGCGTGCCCACAGGGGACGTGATGCGGGACGTGGCGCGGGACTCCGGCTCCTCCTCGCTGGTCGAGTAGCTCATGTTCTTGGCGCCGTGCAGCATGTAGCTCTTCTTTTTCGAGCGCTTCCTGTTCCTCCTGACGGACTGGATTGCCGCGGTCACCAGCTTCTCGAACTCCATCGAGCACGTCACGGGGTACCCGAACTCCGTCCGCAGGATATTGGCTATCTGCTTGATGTTCAGGTCTTGCTCGCTCGCTTTGAACTGCGACAGCTGGAACTTGTCGATGAGCTCCAGCCGTCTGCTGCTGAACCGCTTCCACTTCTTCTCATCCGTGAACCCGAGCTGCTCCCTGATCTTGTGGGTAGTCCCGTTCTTGGAGTGCTTGTTCGGGGCCATCACTATTGTTTGTTTATCTCTTTAACTCTAAACTCTAAACTCTCCCTGCCTATATGAAAAATGTGTCTTTTATGGGTTTACACACTATATTATATGATGAAGCAAGCGATGAGCATTGAAAAATTTCAATAGAATCTTTCCTTTCTTTTTTCCACCTTCCCCTTGTAACAGACAACGACAAGGAGGCGTTTCGTCTCTCTCTGTGTCTCTGTGTCTCTGTGTGTGTCTGTGTAAAGAAATCCCGCTACACACACATCCTGCAGCACGATCTACGTCTCTGACTCACCCAAAAAACCGGATTTTCACATGCCCTTGCAGTTGCTCTTCTTCTGTTGTGCTTCTACTGCTGTGCTTCTACTGCTGTGCTTCCACTTCTACGGGTGGTGGGGGGCAAAAAAAATAACGACACCAGCAGGATTTGAACCAGCGCGGGCAGAGCCCAACAGATTTCAAGTCTGTCGCCTTAACCACTCGGCCATAGTGCCACAACACAGTTGTAACCGTGTGAGCGGGCTATCGCATTGTGTATAACCTAAATGTTACAGCCTTACACCCCTTAACCCCATCCCCCCCATCCCTCATCTCCATACCCCATACCCCATATGCGATCCGGGTGCGGGGTTCTGGGGTTCAAAGGTATAAATACCTTCCACATCCAATTGAGTTTCTGATTTGATACAATCTACAATTACAAACTATAATCTCCAATCTACAATCTACAATCTATAATCTACAACCACAACTTGCCATGGCTAAGAAAGAGAAAAAGGCTAAGGTCGCTACCATCACCACGAAGAGCGGGGAGTCCCTGAAAGTGTTCGAGGAGCTCAACGACTTCGAGACGTTCTTGCGCGGGGAGGTCGAGGACAACGAGTTCGACCACGTCCACTGCAAAGCCAAGTACTACCCGCCATTTGTGCTGCACGAGTCCCACGACGACCCCGAGAAGATCAAGGACACCAACAACTCACACAACAAGAAGTTCGTGAGACACTTGCACCAGCACGTCGAGAAACACTTGCTCAAGGACATCCGCGAGATGTTCCAGAACCCAGACCTAAAGTTCAAGAACAAGTCCAAAGAGGAGACCTTCGAGAAGATCACCTGGCATTACGCCGACGAGTCAGAGCTCAACGCTAAGAAGTTCAGAATCCAACTTGACGTAACGTGTACCCACGACGGGGCCATGGTCGACGTCGACTACCGGACCGAGCCCATCGCCGCGCAGGAGCCCGTCATATAGCTTATACGTAGCCCCTATCGCTCTCTAAGCTCTCTAAGCTCTCTAAGCTCTCTACACGCGCGCCCCTATAAGCGTGCGCCACCTTTCTTTTTATAATGTGTCTATGATTACTTATGATTTTATGAATACTAAATATGCTATGCTAATTACACTTTTCTTTCACAACAAATTTTGAGCCGAATTTGTAAAATACATAATGAAAATAAAAGCAGCGAGTGCGATGAGCTTGGGATCACAAAGAACCACAAGCAGGAAACAAGACATGTCGCTGTTCAAAGCTAGGCCTAGCTTGCCATTCAAGAGACAGAACCAAAGGGTTGCGAGGGACGCCAGGATAGAGCCCTTGTCGCAGGTCTCCCCCGAGATCCTCACAGCGAACTACCTGATGCAGTTCCCCAAGGAGACTGCGACGCTGAGACACTTGGAGCGCATGGACGCTGTGGCTAACAGGGTGCGGGATAACCAGCGCGAAGTGGAGCAGCAGTTGCTGCAGTGGGACCCGCTGAGCGATAACCACATGAGGGACACGGACCCTTACAAGACGGTGTTCGTGGGCCGCCTGCCCTACGACACGGATGAAGTGCAGTTACAGAAGGTGTTTGCCAAGTACGGAGAGATAGTGCGAGTACGGGTGGTGCGAGACAAGCAGAACAAGTCGCGGGGCTACGCATTTGTGTTGTTCAAAGAAACAGACTCAGCAAGAGTGTGCACCAGGGACATAGGTGTCCACCGCGGTATCCAGATCAACGGAAGAAGGTGTATAGTGGACATAGAGCGTGGCAGGACGATCAAATTCTTCAAGCCAAGGAGACTCGGTGGAGGGCTGGGCGGTCGAGGGTACCAGTCACTGCATTCGGAGCACACACAGCCTCATGTAAACCCACCAGCACAACACGTACCGCAAAGATACGGCGAGAGAAGACCCGAGTACCAGCCTAGAGGCAGATATCAAGGAGCACGCCAAGGAGCACGCCAAGGAGCATATCAACCTCAGCAGACACTACCGGCTTCAAATCCACAGGCACCTGCAGAACCCGAGCCCAGGACGAGTTACAGGTCAAGGACAGCCAGGCAACGGGAAGAAATAGACTACTAATCCTTCTAAATCCTTGCATACAGTACAGCCATTCGCATATATACCATAGTTTAGCTCGACTACTACCAGTCTTTCATATAGTTCTCTATATCGATCACATGCTATATCACATTATACAACGTGTGTTTTCAGCATTCCTCGCTGCCGTCCCAAATCTCCCTTTGCTGGAAGCCATAGGGGCTCTCGACGAGGGCTAATAGTCTGGCGAAACGTAGTCATAGCATTTAATTTGCTAGTACAATTGGGAGTCTGGTAAGAGTACCCTGTGTTTCAGGAGAGCAAGGTTTCTGTTGGAGGCAAAGGAAATAGAGAAGAGTACAAGTATGGCTGATTGGAGAAGGATAGATATTGATGCGTTTGATCCCGAGAGCGGGAGGTTGAAGCCTGAGGACCTAGTGCCTCCATATGACACGCCAGCGGTTGGTGTCCAGGAGATACAAGGCCGTGTTGGTCAGCTTCGCAGCATGGCAAGCAGTGGCGATATAGCAGGTGCAGTACAGTTGATTACCAGCGATCCTCCATACAACAGCGATGAAGCCACGAAGAAGACGTACCTATTGGCGGTGCTGGAGGCCTTGGGTCAGGTCAAGACCATGGATATTGCTAACATCGTGGGACAATTGAACGACAGCCAGGTGGATGTTCTCGTCAAGTACCTGTACAAAGGTATGTCTGTGCCAGAAGGCCAGAAACAAGGCGGTATCCTGCTGGCATGGCTCGAGAAGATCACTCAGACCAACGGGGTGAAGCCAATTGTGCATTTCATTTCTGATAGAAGAACTGTATAAGAAAGGTATTCCAGCCAAGACGGCACATTACCGAATCAAGATTAAATATACATTGTTCTGCAAATTGTGTCAGAATGGTGGGATGTGTAGTGGTCGGGTCTTTCTTGAAGGCTTAAATGTATAATAATGATTACGTACTCTTGAATAAATAAACCATTAGAGCATATATGTATGACCTCTGGTACTATATTGCACTGGTGTTTCTTTCCTGCAAATATCTGATAGCTCATATTGACATAACCCAATTTGACGCAGCTTCGGGCTTTTCAGTGCGAATTGGAACTTTCAGTATGAAAAATTATATGAAAACAATTAAATTAATATTGGAAGTCTATTTATTGTACGTTTCACTGGTGGTTACTAGTCGACCCTCTACTGCTAACACCTTGCAACAGCCTTAGTTCCTGATTAATTGGATAAGTAATAAGATGGCCGACGAAGAATTGAAGAGGAAGCGTGACGACAGCCCTGATGTCGCTGATTCTAAGAAGGTAAAAGTTGATGAGACTGTAAAGGACAAGTCCAGTGAACTAGATATTAAAAGTAATGAGCATAGTACCGTTAATGAATGTGATGGAAGCAAGGAACAGAGTAAGGATACAATTTCTGAGAGTAGTTCTGAGGTCAAGGATGAAGTGAAGGAAGATGAACCAAAGAAGGATAAAGTTGATGAGTCCAAGGATTCGGTTAGTGATGAAAGCAAGGATGAGAAACCAAAGTTTGTATTCGGATCATCATCAGCTTTTACAGGTGGTTTTGGCGTAGCGAAGGGTAAAGAGGACAAAAAGGATACTGAAAATCAAACAGAAACGCCTAAGGCTGCGTTTAGTTTTGGTTCTGGCTTGTCCTTTGGATCTGGTTTTAATGTTCTTAAGACTAAAGATATTGCAGCCAATAAAGAAGAGAAAGATTCAAAGTCGAAGCCTGAGGACTCAGATGATAAACTAATACCTAACTCTGAGTTGAAGAAAGAAGATAGCAAAGTGACTTCCAGTAATAATGCTGCCCCAACCCCAATCAAACTACAAAAGCAAGAGGTTAAGTCAGGTGAAGAGTCTGAAGAATGTCTATTTCAAGTGAATGCTAAGCTTTTCCAACTGGTAGATATGAAAACAGGTTGGAAGGAAAGAGGTGTAGGTGCTGTGAAGGTTAATAGAGACAAAGAAACTTCCAAGACTCGTGTTGTTATGAGATCGAGAGGTATCTTGAAGGTCATACTAAATCTTCCCCTTGTTAAAGGATTCAAAGTTGAAAAAGGATTTCCTGGTTCATTACAAAGTCAGAAGTACGTTCGAATAGTGGCATTGAATGAAAATAATGAGCCAACTCAATACGCATTGAGGACTGGCAAAGAGGAGACTGCTGATGATCTCTACGAAAATATAAAGGGCAATATCCCTAACTAGACTCTAACGTAATTTGATACATATATATCTCATTTCCTTGTTTAAGAAATTTCAAAATGTTATAGATTGCAAGAAAAGGTCATTGTAATGTTATTATTATACAATTGTCATATATTATTGTAATTCCTAGAACTAGCGTTTAACAAAGGCTACTGTACAAATGGTAGTACCTTTTACACCACCAAATTCGAATACGGGATAATTGACACATTCCCACATCTTTAAACTATCGGTTTCAATAATCTTTATCAGTTCTTCCTGAGTGAAATTACATGATGTAATTAAAAATACGCTGCCCGGCTCCATCAATCTCTCCACACACTTGCTATATACATCAACAATGGTCTTATCATCATTAAATTTCAAACCGCTCAATGCAATGGCATCTAGTGTGCCTTTATCCAATACAACGTTGAATTTTCCAGGGTTCCAATTGTTGTCGAATATATCAGCTTGTGCAAATCGCAGATGCTCACCTAATTCTTTATTTGCTACAATCTCGTTGGCAAATTTTACACTTTGCTCTGAATAATCTACACCCAACATTTGGCCATGGAATCCTTCTTCAGTTAACGCAAATAACAAGTGTCCATTGCCTGTGCCCAGATCAATCATGGTACATTCTTGGGAGATGTTGTGCATACCACAGGCATCCATCAAAAACTCAACCATCTTCTCCTCAGCATCATTGTCATTGAACCAGCATTCACCTGTGTCCTCAGGGTTCTTCTCAAAGTTTTGTCTTTCTAATGCATAGAAATCATCCCAGTATTCCTTTGTGCCTAGCTTTGAAGTGTTTAGCTTGGTAGTGTCCTCCATATTTGCCAACTGTTGTCAAATCTCGATACAATCCTAAGTACCTAACCACCTCTACTATATATAATGTAGTTTTCATACTCAGATAACGCACTCGACAACAATATGACTTATTTCCTCGATGAGCTCATCTCATCGCTGAATTTCCAATTTTTCAGTTTTCAAGGAATTTTTGTGCGGATTAAGTGCAATAATAGAGTGGATCAGACCAGTGTCTTATGTTAAATGGTATCGCCTATCAGCTCTAATTAACTACCTATTCAATATCGGATTCCTGTTTTTAAGAGTCAGTATCTACATATAATCTAAAAATAAATTTACAAGGTTTAAGGACATTCAATTACCAGAAAGATGAGCAAGATCAATTTTCTACCAACATTACAAGATGCCTATGAGCCACTAATGGCAGCACAGATAGACATATTGCGTGAGCAAGTAGTCGCTGAAGGGGGTGATAAGGCATCTGTTCAATCTAGATTCAACTATGCGTGGGGTTTAATTAAAAGTGAATCTGTCGATGATCAGAGACTAGGGGTGAAAATTCTAACAGATATTTATAAAGAATCATACCAGCGCAGACGTGAGTGTTTGTACTACTTGACAGTGGGTTGTTATAAATTGAAGGAGTATTCTATGGCTAAGAGATACGTTGATACCCTGCATGAGGCTGAACCTAATAACAAGCAAGTGATCGCGTTAAAAGAAATGGTGGAGGATAAGATTCAGACAGAAACTATCAAGGGCCTGGCCATGGTAACTGGTGCAATTGTAGGTATAGCATCAATTGCTGGGTACTACATGAGAAGAAGGAAGTAACTCAGAGCTTGCATGAGCTCGTTAGCTCCATTTTTCTTCTTTTCGTTTGTTTGATTTTATTATAATATTTGTTTTGCTATTATTCTATTAAACCAGGTCAGCTCCTTAATTGGATGTGAATATTCGAATCAAAACCAGTAGTTGGACTGGCAACAACTAGTTTATTGTGAGCAGTATAAGCCACTATCAAATATGGCATTATTTGCTCATTTTCCACTAAAACCCCAGTGGAATTTTGCGAGACTTTCGATGTTTTTTGGCAAAAGTTATATATGATATTGATCCACAGTTAGTTGGCATGGTGTTTGTAAATTAGGTTGTTATTTTACACTTCATGATTGTATGGCATGAAATTTTGTGGGTATAAACTCTAAACTCATTGTCCAATACCAGGGTAGCTATAGCAGTGTTGTTCTCCTTTTTTTCTGGTGAGGTCTTGAAGTTAGCGATGAGCTCTGGAGATGAGGAAGTACTCTATGAAAATGGAGATATTGATATAGAACTGAATGACCTTTCAAGGGAAGGAGAGAGTGGAGAAGGAAGTGAGAGTGATAGGAGAAGAAAAGAGCAATGGTTGATGCTACAGAATTCCAACCCAGTTTCTCGGGTGTTCAAGAAGATATGGTTTGGTCCAGAAGAACCTCGCGATGACCCACCAAGTTTCCCTAGGAAATGGAAAGTTTTACAAGTTTTGGACGACTTCCCAGAATTGTATAAAGTTTACTTCAGCAATGTCTATTTAAGGATGTTTATCCTAGGTTTCTACTGTTTAATCTGGTTTACAATACTGCATCAGTTGCTGTACCCATACTTGATTAAACCTCCATATTATTATACCAACGATGGTCAGCATAAGATACCGATAATTTCTTTAAGTTGTAACTCATACCTCAATTGGGAAGGAACCAATAATGCATGTGGACTGAATGCCAAGGATTGTGGACCATTTGAAAATAAGGAGTACATTATTAGATGTCCAGCTCTATGTGACAGAGGTGGCTGGACCTATAGTGCAATTGCCGTTGGGGACAAGAGAGTCAAATATACAGGCTATGAAATTGGAGGTGGCAGAAGAGAAGACAAAGGAAACAAAGATGATATCTCGTATCCTTACAGAAGTGATTCGTTCCCATGTGGATCTGCTGTGCATGCAGGTATAGTATCTCCATTTCACGGTGGCTGTGCAAGACTCTCGATGACAGGACCTCAAACTTCCTTCCCCTCAAGGAAGGGTGCCTATAGAACCGGATTTTCTATAGCTATGGATTCTTTCTTTCCTGGATCATATACTTTCAAGGATATTAAAGATGGTATCACCTCAGGCTGCTATGATCCTCGGACTGCAGTTGTGGTCGTAAACATTATAATGGGATACCCAGTTTGGTACATGTATGATAGTATTATTGGTTACTGGATAATCAATATGATCGGTTTTTGGACTCTAACACTAGCTCTGGATCCTCCTTTACTTACTGATCCGCATGACCCAGCGTCTGTATATGAATTGTTCAGCGTTGGATTTCAAAGATTGCTACCTCTATCCTTTATACTATATGTTTTGTGGAAGGCTGCCGTAAAGCGAACTTTAGAATTTGGGTCTCCTCTTGCTAAGGTTCTTCTGTGGTATCCAACATTCTGGTTGGGGGTTATGAATAATGTCACCTTTGACAGATTGCCTGTCGACAGGTTAACTGCGAAGGACCTTAAGGAGCAGGCAGGCGCAATGACTGCGGTGGGCTCCATCGCTGCCACTATCCTCACATGTGCCATAATCCAAGCATATTCACTTTGGAAATCCGGAAGGTTCCAAAAATACTTTAAGATCTATATCAGTTTTATTGGTGGTTTGGTTTTTCTAGGATCGCTCACTGGTCTAAACCTGCGCATTCACCATTACATATTAGGCATGATCCTAGTGCCTGGATGCGCCACTCGTGGTAGTTCTGCCTACTTATTCCAAGGTATATTAATTGGACTAGTTCTATCAGGTGTAGCCCGTTGGGATTTCGCCAGTATAGTGGAGACAAACGTCGCACTCCTGAGGGGTGAAGCCGGAGGACGTCTATCACCTCCTATGTTTGAGTACAATGCGGACACACCACACATAGTGAGATGGAATATGCCATTAAACAACACGGAGGTTGATATCACTGGCAAGATCGATGGCTACTCGTTGCTGCTGAACGACATAGAAGTATACGTTGGTAAACACAAGACCGTTGACCTTGACATACTGATACACAAGAACGATATGTTGAAGAAACTGGTGAGTATGTCGCTGAAGGAAAGGGACCCAATACCGCTTTACCTCCGCGTGGCTAGAGTCTCCACTCAGGATACAAAGAACAGAGGCGACTACACGAACGCAGCACTGCTAGAGTGGCCTTCGGGCCTGTGGAAAGACCCACTCCCAGGTATAACATAGCGTGATCATATATATCTGTACATATACGAATATTCCAACCAAGATCTTATGTTCAAAAGAGCACAGAGTACTTGAAGATGCATTAATACAAATTGGACTATACAATTGAGCATTATTATCTTGTAGTCCACCATATCACCAAAAACGACTATCAACGGGATGGGTCAGACTGATAACGAAACGTGGGTTAGTTGCAGGGGAGTTTGGATCCCTTCTTGAGCAAGACGTCAGCTTTTGAGGATCATATAAAGAGTAGTGAAACTTCGATTTCGTTCTTTGTCGAATCCCAGGTATACAATATTTGGTATCGAGGATCACGGTAAAGTTTTTTTAGGAGTAGGTTAAAGAAAGACATGTCATCGGCACCATTATTACAGAAGACGCCTGGGAAGAAGATAGCGTTGCCCACCAGGGTTGAGCCCAAGGTGTTCTTTGCCAATGAGCGTACGTTTCTGTCGTGGTTGAATTTCACTGTGATGCTTGGTGGTCTTGGTGTTGGGTTGTTGAATTTCGGTGATAAAGTGGGTAAGATCAGTGCTGCGTTGTTCACTCTGATTGCGATGGGGAGTATGATATATGCATTGGTGACATACCATTGGAGAGCCGCTGCGATAAGGCGCAGAGGGTCGGGACCATACGACGACAGATTGGGACCCACATTGCTGTGTTTCTTCCTGCTGTTTGCAGTGGTGACTAACTTCATACTAAGAACCAAGTATGAAAACACAGCTCTGTAAAATTAAAGATTATGTTAAAACAAAGATTAAAAAAAATAAAATTAGCACATTAAGCCATTCAGCATGTGGGGGGATAAAGGCATTGCAAATAAAATCATATAAGCAAGATTGCAGAGCAATTATTACATGTTAGAAACACTTATATTCCTTTCATTCATAGGTTTGTATATTAATTAGTAAAATTCTATGATATTTTTCCACTGTTTATATTTAAGACTTAGAGCGTGATGCTTAAATTGAGCACGTAGAGCAAAATTAGCAATGGCTTTAATAGGTTAACCAGAGACTATTACTTTGAAATTGAATATGGCGGAGGCATGATCATGTATAGGTCACATGACCATGTCTTGGCCATGAAAATTTCGCAGAAAGCCGGAATGGCGATGAAATCAAGCGAAGCCCATAGCAAAGATAGTGCCTTCGAATAAAAGTAGTTGAAAGTTGCAATGTAATTATTAACTTGGTAATTCATTTGCTTCCTAGAATCAGAACCAGGAATTGCTGAATAAACTAAGAAGCTACAATTGTTACAATGTTTACCAGAACAGCAGGCCTATGTTTGAGAAGAACTGCTTTGATGCTTTCCAGAAGTGGTAAAGCCAATGGTTCCATGGTTGCCAGAACCGTGTTGACCAAGCCTATGAACCATGCTCTAATTGCTAACTCCTTGTTGAGAGCTTTCCATGCTGGTGTGACAATTCACAACCAGGAATCCAAGCAAGTTAGAGACATTCTAAACAGTGAACTCAATCTTGAGCTTGAGTCCTTGAAGGATGAGGAAGCACCACCACTGGATGAGACTTTCCAGGAGTATTTAGATAAATCAGGCTTTAGCATTGTTGAGAGACCAGGTAAGAATGAAGCTGAATTGAAGAAAACCACTGCCGATGGTGAAACTGTTCGTGTTTTGTTTGATGTTGCCCAAGTAAGCAACTTGCCTTACGATGCTTCTTTGGCCGAAGCTGCTGCCAATGAGCAAGCAATCAATGAAGATGATTACGACGCCCTTTCTGATAATTTCGCCAATGTTACAGTTGTCGTTTCCAAGGAAGGCAGATCAACTTTGGGTTTCGAACTTCTAATGAACATTCAAGAAGGTAGCTTCTATGTCGACAGCGTTACTCCATATCAAGGTGACAACGTGGCTTTGTCAGAATCTGCTGAGGCAGATGCCCAAAGGGACGCTGTTTATCACGGTCCACCATTCTCTAACCTAGACGAACAACTACAGGAATCCTTGGAAGTATTCCTAGAGAGCAGAGGTATTAATGAGGACCTTGCTTCTTTCATCGGCACTTACTCTGAATTCAAAGAAAATAACGAGTATGTCGATTGGTTGAAGAAGATGAAGGAATTCTTCGAGTGAATTTCCAAATTCCATCTTGACAAATACTGATCATATTGGAATTTTTAATTATTCTGTCCTTGTAAATAACAATAGTTTCCGGTTCCCCTTCAATGAAATATAATAAATTTTGCTGCAAATAGGTACTCTTATAAATATCCAAAGTTTATATGTTTTATGTTGTATTGATTTTGCCCATATCTCTTCTCCATATTTTGTATTTATATTAGATCATCGCAATTTCTTCAATAAGGCTGCGAGAACAAAACGAGTAAATATACACAGAAAAGGTTTAGTGCTGGTTTGATATAGAAGGCTTTATAACTTTTTGGCTATTGGGATTGAGAAAATAAGTCATATCTAGTGCAGAGTATTGCAATGTTATCGCAATTACACCAATACCACCCAGTAATTGAGCTGGAGACGGTGGCTCATCTTTTGAAATCAGAGTATGGAGATGAACAGGAGAGAGCTCAATTGGGTCAATTGGGACTGCAGATAGTGAATAGATACGATGGATATGAGTGTCCTTATAAGGCTTTATTTGAAGCAGCAGTAAGCGATTCTAAAGCAACAATTTCGCACGCAGCAGGTCTCCATTATTCATCCGCCAATGATGAGAGTCATACCAATGATACAGATAACGAACACAGAGACGACAATGTGATGAAGCATTTGCTTAGCGGAAAATATCTTGAAGCCTTAGCATTGCTGGATGCCAATAGCAAGATGGACAAGTCCCCATTCAAACATATGGAACAATTTGCTAAGATAATGATATTCAGTAGAAACTATGAGAATGTGCAAGAATTAGAGTTAAGATTACAATACAGCCTATCAGATGATAGAATTGATCAAATTTCAAAAGATCAACAATCATCTCAAAATTTGAGTGACGAAAAGGAGAGTATATGCAGGATAAAACTGTATATCTGTACGTCTTACTTCATTGAAGGAAGGTATTTTGAGTGCTCCTCCAAATTTTACAAGTTTTACATTGAAGACCCAAAAACCATGATGAAGATATTGACAAGTAAAGTTGATGGTGATGCTTTACTTTTACTTCCTGAGCTCAAAACAATGATAGCAGCTTCAACATTAGTTTCAATACCTATGAACAGTTATGATGAGTTAATTTCCATCGATGAACTTACAGAGCTTTTTGACACCGTTGATATTCTATCCAGGTCATTGAAATTGCTGATTAATACGAGCTTTAAGTGCTTTTTAGCTCTATGGAATAATGAATTTCAGAAAACATTATCCCGATGTTATTTATTAAACAAAAGCTGGGAAACAGCCGAGAGACTCATGAAAATGAAGATATACTGCTTTTATCTCAAATTGTCAAAAACTCTAACGATAAGTTACTTATCAGAAAAGTTGGGTATAGAGTATGATGAAGTTAAAGAAAGTGTTGAAAGGCTGATTTGTAGTGCAAATTTGTATTTCCATTTAGACGGAGATGTGATATCTTATTCAAAAAGAAGTATTGTGGACTCGACAGTACGAACATTGGATGAAAATTGCAGACATATTAATGAACTTTTGGATAAACAGAGAGTTAGGAATGATAAATTGAAAGAGATGATTAGTGGAAATCTATTAGAAGAAGAACAAACAATAAGAAAATCTGATACAGCAAAGACGAGCAATAATCAAGAAATTATGGACATTGATGATGTGCAATTTCTAAGTGACGATTTGGAACAAGTTGATAGTTGCATTTCTGACTAGTTTTTTTCACTAGGAATGAGAATTCCAGGATACTACACATTATTTGCTACTAAACTAAAACTAAAGAACTATCACCACATACTTCTAAGTGTTTTCTTTGATATACTTATTTTCCTGTATTTTTTAGGTTTTGGAGTATCCTTTAATTCCTGATAAAACTCCTGAGTATCAATTGGCATTGAGTCAGCTATGTCTGAGTTTCTTCTTTTATGTGGTTCTTGTGCCTGTACGTTATAAGTAGTTTCTTTATGTTCCTTAAGAGATAGCTGGCCCATCTCTAAAGTATCGGAAATGTACCTATTTAATTGAGTTCTCCGCTCTTTAACCTCCTCTATCCATAATAAAACCTGTGTTTTTGACTGAGGTATAATGTCTCGGTGACAAGAGGGGATTGATTTAATTTGGAAGTACTTTATGTGATACAATTGGTTTTTGGTCAATTTTCCATTTACTGGGCACCATATATTGTCATAGTCGACCAATACCTGCTGTTCGTTTGTTTTATGCTGACTTGTTTGACCTTGTATACCATTGTTAGCGTTAATTACAAGAATACCGTCAAACAATAGCGCTGAAATACAGAATTGGAATCGTTCTGTTGACTCAGAATCATCTCTTTTATTGGATGTCACATTATTGAACAAGTCAGAAAGCGCCGAGGGTAACAAGCCTTTCTGTCTATTGATCTGCCTATAAACTTTTCTTAACAGCATCAGATCTTTAAAGTAAGTATTTGAATAGTTAAATTCGGGACCACACAGGCATTCAATACATTGATCAATCTTTTGTGTACCAACATTACCATAGCAGATGCCATGTACGACTTTTGCACATTTTCGGCAGGTTTTGAATGCAGTACAGCTTTTACTGAGTGTCTCCCTGCATTCGCATGCTCCTGTAGTTAAACTTTGATGATTTACTACAGCTTGAGTTGGTTGAAGAGAACATTGGGTGGATTCTAAAAGATGGCCTAAGATGCTCGTTGTCTGGCTTACTTCATGGTGGCTTACTTCATGGTGTTCTGTCTTCTCGACCTTGGTAAACTTTTTTGTTACTAGATCAAATGGGTTTAGCTCAATAGTCTGCTCCCCTTCCTTTAAATCACAAGCAGAGAGAATGTTCAAGCTTAGCTTATGTATTTTTGTATCCAGAGTTCCAATCTCTGTAATTTCCTTTTCCATCGTCGTAGGTATTTTTATTGTAGCTTGTTTCTCAAAAGTAGCATCTCTAAAAAAAGGAGGTTGGTATTCTGGATCAGTATTCTCATTAAACATAAGTCTCATTGTCAAGAACTTTCTTTGGGGTAAAGGTTCGAGGGACTGCGTAATGATTATAAATCTTCGCATGAGTTGCTGTGCCATGCGTCGAGAATCTAATAAGGAAATAGAATCATCTCGGTTGCCAGTGGTATTTTTGTTTGTAACATTCATCTTAACTTCATCGTTGTCATATTCGAATGAAAAAATATAATTCTCAATCATCTCTTGAGGGTTATTCTCATCCAAAAATATTCCCAAACTTAAGGCTTTCAAGAATTTTAGCCTGATAGACTTGAAAACGGCCTTCTCTAGCCAATCTAACAAAACGTCAACCTCAGAATTTCTACCACGAGCTAATGTTTTAATCTTAATTGAATTATTCTGAGCACAGTTGTTTCTGTCATAGTTTTTATCAACTTTATCAGGGACAAATCTTTGGTCGACAAAGCTATCATCAGGAAATAACCCTCTGAGAAAGGCTAGGCACCCGAAAGACATAGTCAGCATAGTCTGTACAAGCTTTTGACTTTGATCGACCGAGATGGCAGTCCTAGTATCGACTTTTTGTCTAGTCAGTTGCGTAGTTGCCATGTTACAATAAATAGAACAAGAAAGATAATGATTTGGAAGAGCTATCTATCTTGTTTTCTCATACAAGAATCCAAAGATATCGTAACGTAAGGAGAAGACTACACAGCTAGAGGTAATAATTTGAAAAAAAAAATATATGACTACTGAACAAGGACTTCTTTAATCGCTAAAAGGGTAGATACCGGCGGCTATTTATACTTTTTCGATTTGAGATAGCGGCAACAGATGTCTCGTATTAAAGTACATAGTCTGATGTATAACATTAGCGGCTAAATTCTGTTCTCAGTCTTTCTATACAATGTGTGGAATAATGATACAAAGAACATACTTTTTAATAAATACTGTCACCATCGCAGGTGCTGCACTAATCATTTGTAGGAGATCTGCAAGAGGAAGCCAAAATAGCTCAGTACATCATTCCAATAAAATGGTTGACCAACATAGACGGATGTACAACATAGAGGTTATAATTACAAGATAGTCTGAAGTGTATGGCCTTATTTTAACCTTTTAACTAATTTCAGAATTTCAAGATTGATACGATATATAACATTTGTTATTTCCCAGATTTACTCACAACATGAAGCTGGCGTGTGTAAAAAGTTTAACTCTGCCTTAAGTCGTTTATGTTCCCTAACGTGAAATGCTGAGATTATGTCTAATGTACCTATTATCGCTACAAAAAATCTAGCGTTTTTAAAAGATAAAAGATACTTTCAACGTATTAATTGGATTATGGAGCTTTGTGTGGAGACATACGGCCTACTGATTGAAACAGTGAGCAAATAGATTCTTCGGCATAATTGTAATAAAGGTATCCTACTAATTTTGCTACGAGAGAATAAATTGGTCCTGTCATAATTCTATGCTTACTATTGTGGCCTTGAAATAACGGAGTTAGTAAGATCATGTAATCTTCTTATCATTGATTTCAGGGACCCGCCACGAATATAATCGCTAAATGGGAGGAAACCAAAATGCTTTGACGATTTAGTTTGTTAAAGCATTGATGAGATCATAGGCTCTAAGAATTTAAATCGTGCTGATGAGATCATCTTTGTTAGACCGGACGAACAGCAATATCACGTACCGTGCACTTGTGCTGGTTTTGTCCCCTTATTTCCTTCCGCAGCTGTTGCTGTGCAAAAAAACTGCACTATGACTATCTGTTATATTTCGAAAAATGCACAATTGTTTGACATTCGATAATGACGTATAATGATTAAGATCCCTTCACTTTATTATAGCCGTACCATTATGTCCTATGTCCTTTCAAACAACATTACAATCATGGTGCGATGTGATGCAGCAATGTCTCAGTTAATGAATAATTGCTGATTGTTCCTTTTTCCAGCTAGATACCAGTTAGTTTGGTTTATTATGGGTAGCTTGCACAGGTTTGGTACTGGTCTTTGAGACGTTGTAATTATTACAGCAGTTTGCTATATGTCAGGCCAAGTCTCTGCAATGTTTGACAATAAATTGGACAACCTTAAAAATAGTTCCCTGTTGTTCCGATACAAAATGTTTGTGACTTCGGTATGGTATAGAAGAAAAAGAAAATATAAGCCAATATGGGCCCAAATAGGTAGGGAGTTGCTTTGGCCAGCATAAGCTGAAATATCCATTATCAAGAAAATGGTGACACGATTTTGAGTGCATCTATTTAACTAACAAGGTATTTAATAGAAGTAATGATCAAATCGTCTTCTCAGAATATGAAACTACTTTACTCGTGATATATTAAAAACAATATTGGTTGGTAGGTGTTTGGTAACTAGTGAAGTCAGTTTTAATAGAATACACCAATGAGTACACTTAGCGAATCAATTAGCGGGGTCCCCGTTGATTCGCCTGACGTCGCCTCTGCGATATCCATATATGGGGTTCCTTCTTCAACCAGATTTAATTTGGATAATGAAGACCTTGATGAACAGCGGTGTTTATTCGATGTTAGTTATAGTACTGATAATCTGTCCACAGTGGCAATGTATGAGTTAGATCCGGGAACATTGGATGACCATGTACATAGTAAAGTATACATAGACAAGGACTCACTTGTCTCTCGTTCTCCTTCCAGAAATTCTACAACTTCAGTCGTTGCTACTAAAGATGGTATTGAAGGACGCCATATCAAGAGGAACAAGAAAATTGAAAAGAAAATGTCTAATGGAAACAATATGATGATGACTCCATATTCATTAAATTTGCTGTCAACATTTGATAAGAAAGATAGATTAAAAGTGACCTCTGATACTTCATCAGTTACTTCCTCGTTGCGTAACAATTTTATTGATAGTGGTTATTCTCCGAGATGTCATAGCCCTTTATCTCAGGTTGATTCTACTATGTTATATCCAGATTCACCTAATTATCCTCCATTAACACTCAAGGAAAAGATGCATTTATTAAGTCATGATTATATTGCCTCTGCAGGTCAGAGGGATAGACTGAAAGTTATAGAAAAGAACAAGAATCATTCTACGGGTTCATTCACATCAGATGAATCAGGGTTAGACTCAAACTCTAATATTCATATGGATTTTCATAGCTTAGGGCCAGGACGTAAAAATTCAGTTAAACAGGAGCCGAGTCTACGCTATAACTTCAGAGATGATATAAACAGTTGTGGAAGCACTGTAGATGATAAGTCAACTTATGATGATAATTTCGCTGGACTACCAAAAGCTGAAAATTTTGATTAATGACTTTTTAACCTTTGCTAAAGAAAGCATTACTGTTTAAGTGAATTTCCATTTTCAATTTAATGTTCTATCATATGTTTATTAGGATGTGATTTTTATTTTATGGATATGTTTAATTTTATCTGTTCAGTTTGTTGCATTAGAATTCTATTTACTAGCGGGAAATATCAACCCCCAGCAAAGTTATATCTTTAAGTATATCTATATCCTAATCAGATAGTTACTGTTCTTCCTAATTAAAATGCTAAAAAAAGTGAATTTAATGTTCACTAAATTTAAAAATCACATCTGTTTGACCTGGTAACCCTAAACAACTAATTTATAATTATATACATTATAACGTTTAGGTAACTAAAGTTACCTTTAGCAAAGATGAAGTTATTTAAGGCTCATCAAACACATTTCGTACAATTAGACATAACCAGCTTTTGATAGAGCTCACAAGTGAGATAATTAAGCGCCAAGAATCTTTAGGATCTCTAAATATAACATACTACAACATTGGCAGATAAGTAATTATTTTCTAATATTATTTTAGTCTTTTCTGCTGTACACCTAAGTTGATCGTTTATAGTAAGCTCAAGAAAAGAAGTCACTATATCACTGTAAACCGAGTTACAAAACTTAGGCAACGCCATTTGGGTTCTTCAATTTTAGTAAGGAAATAATTAGTTACCGCTATGCCAGCCACTCAAGCCATAACTGAGTTCTGTAAAGCTTCTGTTCAAATTTCGAGCTTGATTAGTCCGTTAAACACCCTCAATGAAAGTGGTGTTCAAAACGTGAACGACCGAATCAATACACTTGTTGCCCTTTGCGAAAAATTTGATGACTCAATTAATAGTGTGATTAAGGATGAATTTGACAGTAAATTACTATCTAAACTTGAAAATACAGTAATTAGCTTATGGAATACTTTAACTATTGCTTGGAAGACCATCGAGAATAATAAATGTGTTACGAAAGAGCATGAGGATATTATATTAAGAAACTCAAAGTTAGTACTTACGCTCAATTGCAAATATCTGGTATGTCTACTGTTAAAGATACATGAACTTTATTCAAAGAGTCTAGAAAATTACCTCAGATCACTAAATTGCCAATTGAAGGCGTTTAAATTATGGAGTGAGAATTGTTTACTTACGGAGGCAAACAGTATTGGAACTAAAATCGAACTTATGATACAAAAACAATTCGATCATATAACAAAAGTTGATATTAATACTATCTACAGTATAGATAGTAGCTCCAGTAACAAAATGTTGTTTGATAAATACTACACTGAATATTATATTTGCTGCTTTCAAATGGCTCTTAAAAAGGAGGACATTGAACAAGCGCATAATTTTGAGGAAAAGGCAAAACTGGAGAAAACCTTATGTGCATTGGATCCTGATTTAGGTATCGAAATTTGCAGACAGTTTTTCAATACATGCTTAGAGGTATTTGAACGCGAGGTCGACAATGTTTTCCTAATGAATGACTTATTACTATTTATACAAAGATTGAAAAAATATCTCAGTATTCCAGATGCTATGATACAAAATCATCTGGAATACTCTAATTTGAAGTTCTCTACAGATTACCTTCTAATTAAAATAACTATTGATATTAGCAAAAAAAAAACATACCTAGAAAGTGAGACACTAACATATTTAGAACAATTTAAAGGTCAATTTCCAGAGCGAATTGAACCTTATGCAGCAATAATTACATATTGTAAGGATTTCGATACAGAAATGAGTTTTGAAAAAGTAGAGTCAACTATCATGGAAATGATTATGACAGTAGATGTGAAAACCAATTTCGACATGATCATTAGTTCTATCGGCGAGTTTTCAAGGAAAAATACCGTATCATCCATGCTATGTCTCGATTATTTAATATTTAATAAAATAAATGCCAAAGAGGATAGGAATTATTTTGAAAAGGCCATTATTGCTAGATTTTATCTCACTACCCAATCCAATATCATTAACAGTGAAGTAAAAGCAACTGGTTTGTATAATTTCCTCAATGAAGTCGAGAAAGTGATAATTCATGAATTTTCCAACACGACTGTAGCAACAATTATTGCGTTATTGTGGAATGAAGCCAAGAAATTAGAAAAGAACGATTGTCTACAAGACTCAATTTTGTACTATAAGTTAGTTACAAAAGATATGCTCTGTCAAAACTACACTGATTCAATTAAACTATTCAGGGCATTAGCCAACCTATATTTGAGGTTAGATGATATAACGGCCGCCGAAAAGCTACTGGCTAAATTTTCAGACGAGAATAAAAGAGATTCCCTAACACAATTAATTTATTTTAGAATATTCAGTAAACAAAGGAAAATAGATGAAGCTACCAAAATACTTGAAACGATAAGTAAACTTGAAGATGACAAAGTGCCTAGTATACTAATGATGGCCGTTACTGAATGTAAAGATATACCGAGCTTATCATTATCTGCAATTCTTCTTTTGTACCAAAATATTAAACTTGACACAACGGAAAATAATAAAGATAAAATAGATACCTTGGTAGTACCTACCCTAGGCTTTACCAGATATACTATTCAATCAATTTTGAAAATAAACGAATCCAATTTTCCTCAAAGCATTCTTTCCTACATTAATACAATTGTACAAATGGTACAAAAGTGCAAGCAGTTCCTGGAAAAGACCAGAATTGCTAAATTGCTAAATGTTTCCAACGAGGAACATAGTGATACTATTTTGATAGACGAAATTGAGTGGTTATGTGCCACATGCTATAATATAACTAGTAAATTATTCGAAAAGAAATGCGTCACAACTGAGTCGTTGTCTTTATTGACAGAAGGCCTTGAAATTTTCCAATATATCCCCAGTGATGACTTAACATTTCCAAAGAGATTATATTATTTGACATGGAAATTTAGATGCCAGATACTTCTATTATTAATATTGAAGGCCAATCCTAAGCTTAACACACAAAACCTTGATTTAGGTTCTCAGAGCAAGCTAATTTTAGATAATATATTGGCTCTGCTGGGTACCAATGACTACCAAGATTGTAAAAGAGAAAGCTTTGACGTACAGTTACAAGAGTGCATTGTGTTAGTCTTGCAGCTCTATTTCCAGGAAACATTGAATTTAGGTGGTAAGGATGAACTGCTATCTTTAGCTGCAAAACTGGATAGCTCACTTAGCACCTCTGTTGACCAAATTTTGGTAGAGGCGGTTATTAAAACAAGAAATATACCTCCTAGGACTTTTACCACTATTCTCACTATGATTATAGATAGAAACATAAACAACTCAAAGTTAAGAGACGTACACATTTGCTATTGGATTAGAAGTTTGTTTGAATACCAAATGAGCCTAAATGAAAGTATATCTTTTAGTTTCATCAATAGTTTACTAACTAGAATTGAATCGAACAAACAACACAAATATGAAACTAGTGAAATCATGCTGCAAGATCTCGAAGCCATTACAACATGCTGTTGGAATTATGGAATAAACCAAATGCTGAACAAAAATTATACAGATGGAGAAAAGTGGTGCCAGGTAGCAATCAGAGTTTCAAGTTTGGTTAATCAAAACTTAGTGTTACAATTACGTCAATTATGGGAACAACTGTTAAGCTGCAGCAAGATGAAGTAAATGTGTACTTCTCATACACCAATGTTTAGTACCATTATTTGCATTTTAGTTACTTGAGTCATTATAGACTTCTAAGACAAATTACCAGGTAAATTAATAGGATGTGGATATTTGTGTGGCTACGAAGTCTGTATAACTGATACACACAGTTTAATTACAAAAATTGATTAACATTTAACGAGAAAGACTCCACTTACTGCTGGTAAGGTGTCTCAGTTTTTTATTGCGAAAAAATTGCAGGCAATTTCCAACGCCTACGTGTGCACAAAATGGAAAAAAATATCCAAATTGACTTCTTGTGCACTAAGCAAAGGTGTATAAATCTCAAATATCACGTGGAACATTATCAGAATATATGAATAATCTTCTGCTGATAATTTAAAAAAAAAGTGTGACGCTCGAAAATTCAACAGCGAACGGCACTGGCACAATGCGCGAGATGACTGATTATTTTTCGAGGATGCTAATGAAAAAAAAATGATGAGCTGAATTGTATCCTTGACTCTGGTTATAAATCAATTATTAACATATATATAGAAGAGTGAAAATCTTAAATTCGTTTGCCTCAATTGATAATTTCTCAATACATCGATAGATTTTATTCTTATTTTTTGGCTTACTATAGAAACCACCCGAAGCTTTTCTAACTATAATACTAAACAAAATGGATATTAACCCTCTTCAAGATTCTTTCCAAAGAGCAATGAACCTGTCAAGATCACCAGGTGCTGTTTCCACTTCACCTACTCAATCATTCATGAACACTCTACCCCGTCGTTTGAGTGTCTCAAAGCAACAGAAAGCCCTTAAACCATTCTCTACAGGTGATATGAGAATCCTTCTACTGGAAAATGTCAACCAAACTGCTGTTGACATTTTCAAGGACCAAGGTTATCAAGTCGAGTTTTACAAATCCTCTCTACCGGAAGAAGAGTTAATTGAAAAGATCAAGGATGTACATGCTATTGGTATTAGATCGAAAACGAAGCTAACTGCCAATATCTTGAAGCACGCTAAGAACCTAGTCGTTATTGGTTGTTTCTGCATCGGTACAAATCAAGTTGACCTTGATTATGCTGCAAGCATCGGTGTTGCCGTGTTCAACTCTCCTTTCTCAAACTCTAGATCCGTCGCTGAACTAGTCATTGCTGAAATCATCTCCCTTGCTAGACAATTGGGTGACAGATCCATCGAATTACACACCGGAACATGGAATAAGGTTTCTCAGAAATGTTGGGAAGTCAGAGGCAAGACACTTGGTGTTGTTGGTTATGGTCATATTGGTTCCCAGTTATCTGTTCTTGCCGAATCTATGGGTATGCATGTATTATACTACGATATTGTCACCATTATGGCTTTAGGTACCGCTAAGCAGGTTTCTACACTAGATGAGCTTTTGAACAAGTCTGATTTCGTTACTTTACATGTTCCAGAAACTCCAGAAACCAAAAACTTATTGTCAGCCCCACAATTTGCTGCTATGAAGGATGGTGCTTACGTCATCAATGCATCCAGAGGTACTGTTGTTGACATCCCATCTCTAATCCAAGCTATGAAGGCAGGTAAGATTGCTGGTGCAGCTTTGGATGTTTATCCAAATGAACCAGCAAAGAATGGTGCCGATGCATTCTCCGATAAATTGAACAACTGGACCTCAGAATTAGTTTCACTGCCAAATGTCATCCTTACCCCACACATCGGTGGTTCCACTGAAGAAGCACAAAGTGCTATCGGTATCGAAGTTGCACATGCTTTGAGTAAATACATAAATGAAGGTATTTCCGTTGGATCAGTAAACTTCCCAGAAGTCTCCTTGAGATCGCTAGACTTGGACCAAGAAAACACTGTGCGTGTTCTATACATCCACAAGAATGTTCCGGGTGTGTTGAAGACGGTCAACAACATTTTATCAAACCACAATATCGAAAAGCAATTTTCCGATTCCTGTGGTGAGATTGCCTACCTGATGGCTGACATTTCAGATGTGAACCAAAGTGATATCAAACAAATCTACGATGAATTGGATAAGACTTCATCAAAGATTTCCATCAGACTTCTATATTAGAGTATCAATTGTTGGCAATTCAACCATGACCAAAAATTGATAGATTTTAACTTTAGATATCTTTATCGTTATATAAAAGATCTAAAACACTTAATATAAGAGAAAAAAGGTTACAATATCTGTGAGATAATTATGCTTTAATGTAATGGATGGGCTCAGATATGGGCGATTGTCCTCATACCGTCATCATATATATTTCTATAAAAATTTCTGCATTATACCAACTATTTAATAAAATATCATGAGAAATATCTTGAAATATCTTGAAAAATCTGAAATAGCAAGGTTAAATAACATATGCAGACCCTGAACCCTGGTTTCCACAATAATAATAGGCAATATTCAGCTAATAACAGAAAGGCCCAACACTGCTTTATATTATAGTATTCAAACAGATTACCCGGCCCACTATACCACACTCCACTTCTTTATGGTGGCAAACCTTTCTTACGGGCTCGGGTCCAAAAATCCAACTGGCCCAGGGAGACTGGGAACCTATACTCTCAAGTAACATCAAAGGAAGGATTAATTAGTAGTGTTACTGAAAGTATGATAATACTAATGATTAAAGCTGTCACCGGTACTATCTAATTGTGTTCTAAACAGTTGACAAATAAATACTCGCTGACAAACCAGTACTTGACAGGATTGAAAGTTATAACAATTGAGAAGAGATCTCCCCTCAATTCTATCACAGTAATTCGAAACACTCGCAGTTATTGTATAACAGGTGTCGAATATTATTCTAGTATTGAATAGAGTTTCTCAGGCAAGGATTTGGAAATATATTAAAACTGTTTCAGCGAGAACAAATTTTTGAAAGAGATTACGATCAAAAAATGTCATTAACAACTGCTGCTCCATTGCTAGCGTTATTAAAAGAAAAGGATGCGGAAGTTAAAGCTTATGCATTACAGAGCATCAATGAAGGTGTAGACCAATTTTGGTCAGAGGTTTCCAACGATCTTCCTGAAATTGAAGCTCTTTATGATGACAATGGTTTCCAAGATAGAAAGATGGCTGCACTGATTGCATCAAAAGTTTACTACAATTTAGGTGAATATGAATCGGCAGTTAAGTATGCATTGGCTGCTGAGGAGAAGTTCGATATTGATGAAAAGACACAATATGTCGAAACCATTGTCTCCAAGAGCATTGAGATGTATATCAAACTCGCCACAGAAATTTACAACAAGAGTGGTGAGCAAGTCAACTTGGACCCAAAATTAACTATTGTGTTTGAGAAGATGATGACTAAGTGTACTCAAGCGAATGAATACAAGCTGGCTTTAGGTATAGCTCTTGAGGCCTTTCGCTTAGATGTCGTTAAAAGTATATTACAGGAGAGATTAGGTGAAGATCAAGAAGGTGGCTCAATGAAATTGATGAGCTATGTTCTGACAGCAGCTACAACTACTGTTTTTAACTCGAAATTCAAAGATGAAATCCTCAGATTACTATTTGATCTATTGATGCCATTAAAGAATGCTGACTACTTCATAACATCCAAAGTAGTCGTAAACCTAAATGACCCTGAGTTGGCTACACAACTTTTTGAAAAATTACATGATGAGGAACAAATTGAAGTATCATATCAAATTGCCTTTGACCTTGTGTCTTCCGCATCCCAACATCTTTTGGAGAAACTACATCATAATTTGAGCGAAAGAAGTTATGACTCTGGCCTTCTAGAAATTCTGACTGGTATACCGACTTGTGATTACTACAATACTTTCTTATTAAATAAGAAAAATATTGATATCAGTTTGTTGAATAAATCCAAATCATCCCTTGATGGTAAATTCTCATTATTCCACACTGCTGTCAGCGTTTCTAATGGTTACATGCATGCTGGTACAACTGACAACTCTTTCATAAAAGCAAACTTATCTTGGTTGGGAAAAGCACAGAACTGGGCTAAGTTTTCAGCCACTGCTTCACTCGGTGTTATTCACAAAGGTAACTTAATTGATGGTAAGAAGGTTATGGCTCCATATTTGCCAGGTAGTCGTTCATCTTCCAGATTTATCAAGGGTGGATCTCTGTATGGTCTAGGCCTAATTTACGCTGGTTTTGGTAGAGATATCGTCGACTACCTGAAAACCCATCTTATTGAGAATAGTGGTACCACTGGAGATGAAGATGTTGATGTTCTACTTCATGGTGCTTCGTTAGGTGTCGGTCTGGCTGCTATGGGAACAGCTAATAATGAAGTTTACGAGGCTCTAAAAGACGTGCTATATAACGATGTTGCAACATCTGGTGAAGCTGCCGCATTTGGTATTGGTTTAACCTTGTTGGGAACTGGTGATGAAACTGCCATCAATGATCTATTCACTTATGCACAAGAGACTTCTCATGGTAACATTACTAGAGGTTTATCCATGGCTCTTGCTTTGATAAACTATGGCCGTCAAGAACAAGCGGATGAACTCATTGATAAGATGCTTGCTAGTGAAAACAGCTTAATTAGATATGGTGGTGCGTTCTCGATTGCACTTGCATATGTCGGAACTGGTAACAATAAGGTAGTGAAGAAACTGTTACATCTTGCAGTTTCTGATTCTAACGATGATGTCAGAAGAGCTGCAGTCACTGCATTAGGCTTTGTCTTACTGCGTGATTATACAACTGTTCCAAGAATCGTGCAACTTTTAGCCGAATCACATAATGCTCATGACAGATGCGGTGCAGCTTTTGCATTGGGTATTGCATGTGCAGGAAAAGGTCTACAGGCGGCAATCGATGTCTTAGAACCAATGACAAAGGATCCAGCTGATTTTGTGCGTCAAGCGGCCATGATATCTCTATCATTGGTTATGATACAACAGACTGAAAAGATGAATCCTAAAGTTGCTTCCATAAACTCTCACTTTTTGAGTGTGATAACCAACAAGCACCAAGAAGGTCTAGCTAAGTTTGGTGCTTGCGTCGCTCTTGGTATCATGAATGCAGGTGGACGTAACGTTACAATTCAACTCGAGAATGCTGAAACTGGTACTCTCGATACTAAGTCAGTCGTTGGTCTTGCCATGTTTACTCAATTCTGGTATTGGTTCCCAATGGCGCACTTCTTATCTCTCTCCTTTACTCCAACAACAATAGTTGGTGTGCGTGGGTCAGACTTAAATATTCCTAAATTCGACATGAATTGTTACGCTAGAGAGGATGTCTTCTCCTATCCAAAGATGTTTGAGGAATCTGCCGATAAAGAAGTCGAGAAAGTTGCCACTGCCATTCTATCTACAACAGCAAGGGCCAAGGCGAGAGCCAAGAAGACTAAAAAAGAGAAGGATACCAATGAAGATGACAAGAAAAAGAAGGAAAAAGATTTGAAGAAGGAAGAAACCAAGAAGGATGATGCTAAGAAGGAATCAGAAGCAGAAGAAGACTTCAACAAGAATAGATACTCCTCAAAGCCTTACAAGATCGAAAACATGTCTAGGGTACTACCACAGCAGCTGAAATACGTGCAATTCATCAAGGAAGAGAGATTTACACCTGTACGCAAATTTAAAGGTACCAACGGAGTTGTGGTTTTAAAGGACAACAAACCATCCGAACCCGCAAGCATAATAGAAACAGTAAGGCAAAGCAAAGACGTAAATGCTCCTTTACCAACCCCATTTAAGGTCACGGAAGAATTAGACTTCGAGAAGATATAGTTTTGCTTTACCGTCCCTGCCTCTCACGGACAGTGAAAAGTCCATATCATTACCGGTAGTTTGGGAGCAACTCCTCAGTTCCATATCATATATATAGCTGAAAAAAAAAAGAATTATACCACATTCTGTCACATATAAACTGTATAATTAGGATGTAATACATTTATCATCATCAAAGCTTCCTTTCATCCTTGGCCATGGACTACAAAGGGAACAATGTGAGTGAGTCCCAGTATTGACCAGAAAGCAATTGATGATTAACCCACTTCTGCAAACATAGAACGCACGGAAGTCACCGAATAATAGCCATTATTGAGTCTTCCCATTGAAAATTTTTTTTTCAATGGTGCTTTCTTTTTTTTGCAAGAATTTTTTGCCAATTTGCTTAGAAGGATACGTAGGTAACCTAAATATTAATTAGCTCAGCTCATCGCAAGTGAAAACCCTGATTCACTATAGTATTATCAAAAAAGTATATAAGTAGTTAATGCAGGCTGCAGGTCTATCAACATTGTAATTGCACCTTTTAACCATCGCACTCCCTCACTCCTATTGCTTGAGTTGGTAAATTAATCTTTTAGTTGATCGCAAAAGACAAATAACTGACTGGATAAAGCCTGAAGCATTTGATACCATTGTCAAATACGAAATAATTTATTCATCATACATTTATCGCTAAAGCCTATTATGATGCACAGAGTTGGTTTTAACGTTATCGGTAGAAGATCCTTTTTCACCGTTAATGCCAGACGTCAGGTGTTGAAATCCAGTTTCATGGGTTTAAAGCCCTTGCAACTTACGGCCCTTCTGCTTGCCGGTAGTGCCGGTTACTTGTACTTCATGAATGCTAGATCAGCTATTCATGAGTATGTCGTTTGTCCAGTGGTTAGATTGATTACTCCTGACCCAGAAAACGGTCACAAGTTGGGTATATGGTGTTTCAAATGGGGTCTTTCTCCAAAGTTGTACTTTGATAAGGATCCTGAATCCCTACACGTTAATGTTTTCGGTACCACCATGACTAACCCAATTGGCTGTGCAGCTGGTTTAGATAAGGATGCTGAAGCCATCGATGGTATTATGCCAACTGGTTTCGGCTACATGGAAGTCGGCTCTGTCACCCCAGTTGCTCAACCAGGTAACCCAAGACCAAGATTTTTTAGATTGCCTGCAGATGATGCTGTTATCAACAGATATGGTTTTAACTCAAGTGGTCACGACGTTGTTTACAACAACTTGATGAAGCGTGTTAACAAGTTCTTAAACTCATACTTTGGCGACAAATCTATTGACAAACTATCTCTATACAAAGACAAATTGCTTGCTGTGAACCTTGGTAAAAACAAGAATGGTGACGAAGTGAAGGACTACTTGAAAGGTGTCGAAAAGTTCCAATCATTAGCCGATGTTCTTGTCATTAACGTCTCTTCCCCAAACACCCCAGGTTTGAGAGACCTTCAAAACGAAGCCAAACTAACTAACCTTCTATCTGAAATCATCACCAAAAGAGACTCTCAAAGCAATAAGCCAAATGCGTTGGGTAAACAAAACCACAAGCCTCCTGTTTTGGTCAAAATTGCACCAGATTTAACTGAACCAGAACTACAATCCATTGTTGAAGCTGCTAAGAAGTCTAAGGTTGATGGTATTATTGTCTCCAACACCACTATTCAAAGACCAAACACTTTGAAGACTCAGGATGAGACTTTGAGAAACCAAGTCGGTGGGTTGTCTGGTAAGCCATTGAAGCCATTTGCCTTGAAGGCCATGAAAGCCGTATCCAAATACGCCAAAGATTCTGACTTAGTCTTGGTTGGTTGTGGTGGTATTTCTTCTGGTAAGGATGCCATTGAATTCGCTAAAGCAGGTGCTACTTTTGTTCAACTTTACACTTCATATGCTTATGTTGGCCCAGCTTTGATTGCTAGAATCAAGGACGAAGTCGCTGAAGAATTGAAGAAGGAAGGTAAAACTTGGATGGAAATAATTGGTGAAGACAACAAATAATTTTAACTTATTACCTTCATTTTGTCATGAACCAATAATATTCCGATTCGAAACATTTCTGCCGTCTAGAACAAAGGCAGCGGATAATATATTTGCATGTATGCAGTAAGTTCAACATTTATTCATATTTATTAATTTGTATACTAAAATTGTACGCTAACAACATAAGCGTAGTCATTATAATGAAAAAAAGAAACAAATTTACTGGATGATATTCTAATACAAGAAGTGCATTAAATTTATCTAACATTATGACAGATTAACTTTTTGCAAAAGTTTTTCAAGGTTTTCTATCTATAGATCCTAAATCAATGGATAGTATTCCAAACCTATCTCCATATATCTTCTAATTCTTATATTTAACCACTATTTCATCAAATTTCGATGTCAGTTCTTCGTGGGTTTTGTTGAAACCATGGTTTGGAGCGAATTGCTTTAGTTCAGATCTCAATTCCTCAGCCTTAGATTTCTCACCTTCCATAATGGCTAATGTAATTTTGTTTGCCAGGAAATTACCTTTATACAGCTGGACAGCTTCTTGGTTCTTACTATAATATTCAGATTCTAATAGATCGACAATTGATTGGGCTTCAGTAGTATTACCTTGTTGCAACTGCAAGTTCAACAATCCCAATTGAGATTTCCAAGTTGGGAAAGTTTGTGCCAACTCTTCGAAATGATAAAAGTTGGAACTAGAAGTGTCTACATTTGTGGCGAACTTAATATAAGATTCGGCTAGATTTATTATCAATTCATCTTCGCTCGACAAACTGTCAGCATTCGTACTGGTATAGTTTTCGAACATTGTAGATGCAGTAGATGCCTTATTGTTCAAGAGAGCCACTTCAATGGCCAGAAGCAATAGGTCTGGAACACCAACTTCGTTGCCTGAGTCAATACCTTCAACACATGTCTTTAGACTCTCTTCAACATCACCTTTAATAGCTTGTGCACTGGCCAACAAGTTCAAGTGGTACAAACAATTCTTACCTTTCACATGGGACTCCAACTTGCTTAGATCATGCTTCGAATCCTTCAAGAAGGTTTCATATAGAGCAAAAGCTTGCGACAAAGAATCGTCACCACCAGCCTTCAATTGACCCAAGGCCAGCTCGCTTCTCAATTGGTAGTACTTGATTGTGACATCCTCTACTTTGCCCAGCTTGGAAGCTTCTTCCAGTACTTTCTCATATGAGCCATTGTAAAAGCTCTGCTTAACCGTAAAATAATCCATTCTCGCCTGTTCAAATTTGCCACAGCTCCACCAACAATCTAGATATTGACTATAAAATGCAGTAAAACTTCAATATACTATCTTTGGGCCGCTCAAAACCACTCAGCAAACACCAGAACCACTTGAAGTTGTACTCTATTTCAACTTCAAGCAGGGACTGTACGGGATCGCCAAGCTCGAAGGACTGATTGCTTAACTACGGCGTTCATAGTGATATGAGTTTTTCAAGTTATATAGCTGATTCATGCATCTTAGTATAGGTACAGATGTTTTAGCAAGCCAATTGTACATCCTACGCGACCTATTTTGACTGATCTTGAGCTATGATAATATGCGCAGAGCATTTATGCAGCTAGTATTTGTTTCTAGAGTCGTTTTGAGCTCTTACTTGGGCATTCTTGCACTGTCTTCTTCAAGGTTTTAGTACTCTATATAGGGTTAAGGAAGGCCAAGAGTTTCAGCAACCATTTATGTAGTCCTATAGAGTTGACAATGCGCTGTGTATTGCACTAGGTTTCCCCTCCATTGAGACCAAAACGTTCTCACAGGTAACGTGAGCTCGACACTCTCCTATAAATGAAAGTATTCATTGATTCATACTGTAAGTGATGGATAGCTATACATCATACAAGCGAAATGCTTGAGTTGAACTTGTGGCGAATATGTCAAACCAGTTTACTGTAGACCTCTGCCTCTTTGACCTCGATGGAACCATTGTCAGCACCACCAGAGCTGTCGAGATGACCTGGAAGAAGCTTTGCGCAGAGCATGACGTTGATCCAGAAGAGCTATTCCGTTTCTCCCACGGTACTAGAACTGGTGAAGTATTTGCTAAATTCTTCCCAGACATTGACAACACTGGTAACAGGGCAGCTGTGGCATTCGAGTTGTCAATAGCCGATGATCTAAGTCTTATCTCGTTGATTCCAGGTGCCCAAGAACTACTGTTGAAATTAGACAAGAACACGACAGATAGCTCTGCAGTTGGTGAGCGCAAATGGGCAATAGTCACATCAGGATCACCAGAATTGACACTGTCGTGGTTTGATAATGTCTTAAAGGAAGTCGGAAGACCACCCGTGTTCATTTCTGGTGCCGATGTAGCAAAGGGCAAGCCCGATCCAGAAGGATACTACACTGGACGGAATCTACTATGTCAGAAACTAGGTCTTGACGCTTCTCATGCGAGGACAGTGGTATTTGAGGATGCTCCCGTAGGTATCATGGCTGGTAAAGCTATTGGTGCCATTACAGTGGGAATCGCAGGTACATATGACAAGGACTTATTGTATTCAGCAGGTGCTGACTATGTAGTTTCAGACCTTAACCAGGTGAAAGTAATTGAAAACACAAAAGGTGGCCCCATCAAACTGGAAATTGTAGAACCACTAGGTAAGATATAGACGAGCTTATAGTTGCCCATTAATATAGGAAATAAGAATAAATGCCTCATCCACGGAATATGAATTCATTCATACCCATTCCGTGGACATAAGTAAAATATACCTGGAGAGCCACGGAAACAGGGTTTCATGGGATACCAGCAGATATATCAACTATGACTAGTGTGATACTGTATTCTCAGGCTGTATCAGTTTGTGCTTCCTTTATTTTATCATTAATCAAGGTGTCCAAAACGAGGATAGTACAAGTGGTGGGATTCTAAGTGGTCTAAAAGCACTAAGCAAACTAGGATAATCGCTGGTAATTAGTGATGCAGGATGCTGCTCTGAATTGATCTAAGGTTTGTAGTCAAACAGTTTAGTCTAATAAAGGTAGCACGGCCCATAGCAATAATTAAGGGCATCGAATGCTTTCGTTAAGAAGCTGAACCCTTATAAATCTAACCACCAATCTTACTATAAAAAGCTATATAAGACATGGTGTTTGCTCATATATACCGGTTTTAAGATGTTCAGGCAGATAATAAAACTCAGACAACATAAGTTACAATATGTCAGACAGCAGGGAAATAAAAAAACCATGGTGGTTCAAAAAGGCCAAGGAATGGGCTGATGAGTTCTATACAAGGGATCAGAAACTAGAAGACTCTGATCGCCGTGATCTATCCAAAAAATACGCTACTATCAGTAAAGCTAGCGTAGTTGGCGCAGCAACAGGTCTATCAGCTGGTCTGGGAGGTCCCTACGCATACAGGTACTATACCACTGGTGCGCTGAAAGGTGTTAAACTGCCTAGGACAATCTTACTGGGTGTAGTCTCTATGGTTATTATGAGAAATGTTGCGGCAAAGATAGCCTGGGACAAAGAGTTAAAGAAACTGGATCCTAGCGGTGAATTGAAGCAAAACTACAAAAGTGCTCATAAGACAGTTGATGACGTCTCCTTGTCAGACAACAGCACTTCTGTTCAAAAGAAATATGGTATGATGAAATTCTTGAAATACAGGACGGCACCAAGGTGGGCTATGTATTTTGAAGGTACTTATCAACACCCCGACAGAAAGTTTCCAAACCCAGACCAGATGGTGCAGGATCTCAAAGGTAGCCGCAGAGCATTTCCACCGTTTTTCTCAAAGGCTGATAAATTTTGCCACCAAATAGACCGTAAGGATAATGATCATACATAGAGTGACCATACTACACATTATGTGATACAAGTCTGAATGAACAAAAGGTAGTTCAGATATAAATATTATATAGTACTATTCTTAATAATGGATGAGACAGTTACCAAAATATCTGACTATTAATTTTTGACCTAATATATACTGCAAGTTTAGTTGTAAATATAAATACTCATGACAGTATCCTTGCGACCAATAGATTCGGTAAGTCATGGAGCTTATGCTCTTCAACTCTTGTAATCACACATTACGTTATTAGGGTAGTTCAGCAATAATAAGACTTGAGCAGTGCCCCCATATATAAGTTCATTTGTTATCGAAACTATAATCAATTAACAATACAACGTGAAGAGTCCATACTAAAAACTTACTTTAAAGATTGCATTGGTAGTTTCCCGACAATACTAGTTTTTAGGTGCTATTTGGATAATAAGGAACACTCTCAGAAAAGAAGAAGAATGGCAGACAATAAAGGTGATGTCAAGGCACCACCTTCCTGGCTAAACTCACCAGCATTTCAGGAATCCTATCAGAAAGCCATAGAGTTTTACGAGAAAGACGAAGTCTTAGATGCTCGAGATCGGTTAGAGTTATCAAAGAAATATACCTCAATTGCTAGAGCGCAATTTATAGGTGGATGGGCTGGTTTCAGTGCAGTATTTATCACCCCATTTGCATACCGTTATTACAAGACAGGTGCTATCAGAGGAGTTAAAGTTCCTAGAAATTTTGTATTTGGCCTAGTTGCCATGGTTGTAAGTACCCAGCTTTCTGGAAGCATGATGTACAAAAAAAAATTACAGGAATTGGATCCTACAGGCGAGCTTGCCGCCAAATACGAGTCAAAAATTAACAAAACTAAACAAAGAAATCAATATGGAGATTTTGAAGCGGATGTACCTACTTTAATAGATGAGAACCAGAACCAAAATCCACCTTCGAGGTACCAGAAGGAATTCGATATGATGAACTTATTGAAAAATGGGTCTGCTCCCAAATGGGCTATGTATTTCTACACAACTTACCAAAACCCTAGAAGACGCTTCCCTAATCCTGTAGAGATGATGGATGAGTTAAAGAAAGCACAAAGACAACCATTGGCACCATTTTTACATCAGCGCGATCCATTTGGATTATTTAAGGACCAAAATGAGAACAACGATGAAAAAAACCATGCCTATCCTAACCCGACAAAAAATGCGAAACCTGCTGATAATAACCAACTACCACTAGAACCACCAAAACCAGAACTATCATGGAATAAAGTTCGCCAACAAAATTCCGGTAAAGCTACCACTGCATGGGACAGAATAAGAAATGGGGAACACTTAAATGACAATAATGATGGATTTGATGATGATCTAGATCCGTTTGAGGAGTCAAAAAGCAATGTAGGGCCGACAATCAATAAACCGACCAAAGAGGAATTCAAGAATCTTGTTGACCAAGAAAGAAATGGGGGTTCGGGCCTATTTTAAAGTGGCGACACTTGATACTTTATCTTAAAAAGACTATCATTATATTATTTTTGGGGATGATAAACTGTTAACTATTTTGATGAGTATACACAATTATAATGAAAAATTTCATATTCTTTTATCAGCTATTCTATATCTTTTTTTGTATATAATTATTTACTTTCACATTATAATTCAACATGAAAATTATGGGCAGATTCTTAATTTATAAAATACTTAATACATATCAACGTTTAAATAGTGTAACTTGAAAACATTATCACATTTAGGCTAGGATGTTGTCCAATCTCTTCTCAGCCTTCAATTTTTGTAGTTGTTCCAAGACAATATCGACATTAACAGTAGCGTTCTTACCTTGTTGCTCCATAACATCTCTGTTTCTGATGTTGACGGAGTTTTCGTTCATTTCCGTTTCACCAACAATGAAGATGAAGTTGTACTTCATCAATTGACCGGTTCTAACCTTCTTTTGCAAAGTGTTACCAGTCAAGTCAACGTCAGCGTAGAAACCGGCATTGTGCATCTTGTCACGTACTTGTTGAGCGTACTCTTGGTACTTAACACCAACTGGAACAACCAAGATTTGACGAGGGGATAACCAGAAAGGCCATTTACCAGCGAAGTGCTCAGTCAAAATGGCTGTCATTCTTTCAACTGAACCCAAGATAGCACGGTGAATCATAACTGGTCTTTCATAGTTCTCGCTCTCTTCGGTATCCTTTGCCTTAAATTCTAGTTCAAATCTTTGTGGTAGTTGGAAATCCAATTGAATGGTGGCACATTGATGCCATCTTCTTAGGGCATCAGAAATCATGATATCGATCTTTGGACCGTAGAAGGCACCATCACCTGGGTTTAGTTCCCAAGCACCACCCCATTTGTTCAAAGCGTTTTCTAACTTCTTTTCAGCGGCATCCCATGTTTCAAGTTCACCAACATACTTTTCTGGTCTAGTAGACAATTCCATCTTGAATTCAAACCCGAATACACCGTACATAAACTTCAAGAAGTCGAAAATGTTTTCAATTTCTTGTTCGATTTGATCTTGAGTACAGAAGATGTGGGCGTCATCTTGCTGGAATCTTCTAACACGAGTCAAACCAGATAGAGCACCAGAGAACTCATTTCTGTGGATAACACCGAAGTCAGCAACTCTCCATGGCAACTCTCTGTAAGAACGTTCTCTAGCTTTGAACATCAGACAGTGACCAGGACAGTTCATTGGCTTTAGACCGAAGGTTTCCTTTTCAACTTCAAATGTGAACATGTTTTCCTTGTAGTTAGCCCAGTGACCAGAAGTTTCCCATAGCTTGGAGTTGTACATGTTTGGAGTGATAACTTCTTCGTAACCTCTCTTACGGTATTCGGATCTTAGAAGATCAACCAAGGTGTTATATATTCTGGTACCGTGAGGCAACCAAAAGCAAGAACCTGGAGACATTTCATTGAATAAAAATAGTTCTTGTTCCTTACCAATCTTTCTGTGATCTCTCATAGAGGCTTCAGCCAAGAATTTCAAGTGAGCGTCCATTAGCTTCTTGTCTGGGAAAGAGATACCGTAAACTCTTTGTAGAGACTCGTTGTTGGCATCACCCAAGAAGTAGGAAGAGGAGTTCTTCAATAGCTTGAAAGCCTTGATACGACCGGTGTGAGGAATATGTGGACCAACACACAAATCAATCAACTTACCACACTTGTAAACGGTAGTGGAACCACCATCTGGGATCTTGGTTTGAACCAAGTAAGTCTTAAACTTAGAGTAATGGAACATCTTTAGCAAGTCTTCCTTAGACATGACCAATCTTTCGAACTTTTGCTTTTCCTTGATAACATTCTTGGCAACACCTTCTAGATTTGGGAAATCAGCTTGGGAAATTGTTCTCTCTTCAGCATCCTTGTCTTCTTTCAAAGTGTCTTTCAAAGCCATTTCATAAAAGAAACCATCATCAGTTGGAGGACCTAGACAAATATGAGCACCTAGGTTACATTCACAGGCTTCACCCAGAACGTGAGCAGAAGAGTGCCAGAAAACTCTTCTACCTTCGTCAGACTCAAAATCAAACAGTTCTAGCTTGATCTCTTCATTTTCCTTACCTTCAAATGGTCTTTCCAAATCCCAAAGATCACCATTCACCTTAGCAATACATAGTCTGTCAGCCAAGGACTTGGAGATTCCTCTAGCAATGTCCATTGGTGTGGTTTCCCAAGCAGTGGCTTCCTTCTTAGCACCATCCTTTAGAACTATGGTAATTGGAACACGAGGCATGGAAGCAACCTTTTCTTGGTATTCCTTCTGCAACTTTTCGAACAAAGCATTTCTTTCAGCAATGAAAGCTGGCTCTGGGTCCAAGTACAAAGAGGCCTTCTTATTGTTACCTTTCTTCTTCTTGTCGGAAACAGACAGGTCATTGACCTTCTGTGCAACAGCGTCAGCTCCAGCACTCATTATAGTCTTTTATAACTGTGTGTCTTTTTTTTTTTTCGACCTCTTTCCAGAAGCTTTAATTAAATCTGGGAAACGTGAGCAAAAACTGCACTTGAAGTGTCACTTAAAATCATCCAAATTGAATACTAACCGCCTCAATTCCGAAACTCCCAAAGAATTCTGGTTTCGTGGTGCCAATTGCTAACTCTTTGACAGAATTTTTTGCAAAATTGCCTCGAACTCACCTGAGATGCTGGATGATCTTCACGCTAAATCAAAAATTTTTCACTTTTTCGTTGTTGGCGACCTCATCGCTACTCAGTCATACTTAGAGCAACCAAGAAGTTCTTTGCGCAGTAATTTCTACAATGTAGCACTGAATAACTGAGATAAGCAAACGTTCTATGAACTTTCCAGGATATATTGGTAGTCTTATTCTCTTACCGGGTCTCGATCACTCACGAACAATAGGGAAGCTTTATAAGAGGATATATTAGTCACGAGTCGACAATGATTGTGGGTCTGGCAATATTTGGCTTTATCTTCAACTTTCTTTGTAGATTCTTAATACTTGCTCGGACACTTCATCTACAGTAGTTATTTCTCCATTTATTGTTCGCAGTAGATTTTCCTGTGCTCGTTCGGGCAAGTTTTTAATCATGTCGGTCTCTGGAATAAGACCTGGCGCTATGTCATGACAATTGATGGATAGTCTTTCGACTTCCTTTCCGTATACTCTTGTGAATTGACTGAGTGCAGCCTTAGTGGCGCTGTATATGGATGTGCCTTGAATCATGAAGTTTCGTTTGTCTGCAAACCCGCCCAATATTGAGCTAACATTTATGATATCTAACCGCTTTCTTGACTTCTGTTTCATTTGTAATCTAGCTGCATAATTGGATAAATAAACAGCACTTGCAAAGTTGACGTTTATCATATTGCTTATCACATTAGGACTCATTCTAATTCCAACTGATGCCTGGGTTATTCCTGCACAGTTGACTAGAACCCGAAGGGTGTATCTGTTTGAATCGTTGTTGTCAAATGCCAATGCATTACTCAGAACCAATTCTTTATTACTGGTACTAATATTACCTTCAGCGATATAACCCTCAATTGTAGCAGCAGAATGGTTGAACTCACCATCCCATCGCGCGAGATCTAACGCTACAGCTCTGTTTCTATGATGGGCCCCCGTAAACAATAAATCATCCCCAAATCGTAGCTTCTTCGTTATACTGTCAGTACTAGACCCAATTGCAATACAGTTCACTCCTTCCCTCGTCAATTTTCTTACTATGGCTTTACCAACCCCTCCAGTGGCCCCAGTGACTATCGCATAAGGTATCTCTATCATATTAAGAGTAAAGCCAAACAGTTCTGAATTATCTGTGTTTCGAAAGAACAATCAATTACAAAGACTCTCTATCAAAAAAAGTGTACAGCTTTTATTCAACTGAGTAGAATTCTTGCGATTCCTGTTAAGCTATATTAGTTACATTAAGATCAGTTCTCCTTAAGTGAACAAAAACAAAATGATGAGATGACTTTTCACTCTCTTCAGTATATAATTGACTATTAACAAAGGCAAACAATAATAAAAGACTATCATTGAAATTAACAACTATGTACTTGAAAAGAAAGATATTATCTGGATCATGACTATGCAATTTTTTATATATGAAAGATTTAAAATGACTAATTAGATTGGTAATCCCCCCAAGAACCAATAACCACAAAAGAAATAAAGGGAATAACAAAAATAACAGTCTTTTTAAGCTTCCAATTCCAAAAAAAAGACAATTTCTCCAAGCAAACATGATAGTAGCGCTAATAATCCCAAAAATACATTCATGGAGAATATATTGCAGAAATGAAAAAGATTACGAGTCCTAGAAACATTTCTTAACCTGAATGATAAATGGAACATAATAGGCCTTTTGCTTTAATACGAATCATTACAACATTATGAGAAAGTCCATAATAATGGCTAACCTGTTTCTAAACCTGCTCAATAGAAACCGTTAGTGGACTTAGTGTTGTAATCATAACCTGAGTAACCGTATTGCTGAGCATTAGGCTGCTGCTGTTGCTGTGGAGCTTGTTGCTGTTGCTGTTGCTGTTGCTGCTGTTGCTGCTGTTGGTATTGATAATACTGCTGCAATTGAATTTGTTGTGGAGTCAATTGTTGCTGAGCTGAGTCAGAAGTCTGCTGCTCGGAATGGGAATCATTACGTTGCACCCCCTTAGCTTGAGCATCTTGCTGAGCTTGTTGACCATACTCACCGCCATACAAGTTTTGGCCACTAGACTTAGTAGTTTGGTATGGATATTGGTTAGCAGCAACACCGTATTGTGGTTGGCCATATGGGTACTGTTGGTAGAAGTGGGCGTAATATGGCATGAATGAACCAGCACCGTATGGTTGTTGTTGACTTTGTTGTTGAGTGTGTGGAGCCACAGGTGATTGAGCAGTGTTTGGTGCAGCAGTGGCAGTGTTCAAATCAACACCAGCGGAGACAGGTGTACCAGCATTCATGTAACCTTGTTGCATGGAGAATTGAGCATTGACCATGGCTGGGTGACCACCCATTGGTGTTGGTTGTTGGTACTGTTGGCCGTAAGCATAACCTTGCATGTCGTACATACCCGGGTAAGAATAGCCTGGGAATTGGTTCTGGTACATGTAGTATTGTTGTGCTTGAGCTTGGGCCTGTGCTTGAGCTTGTGCTTGAGCTTGTAGTTGTGCATCAGTCAACTGTTGGGCAGGTTGTTGTTGCTGAGCAGTTTGTTGTGGAGCAGTTTGTTGTTGTTGTTGTTGTTGTTGAGCAGCCTCAGAGACACTGCCTTGCTTAGAAGCTGGCGCAGCTTCAGCTGGAGCAGCGGCTTCTTGAGCCAATTGTTGCTCTTGTTGTGGTTGTTGTGGTTGTTGTTGTTCTTGTTGTTGTTGCTCATTGGCAGCTTGTTCTTGTGGTTGTTCTTGTGGTTGTTCTTGTTCTTGTGGTTGTGGTTGTGGTTCTTGTTCTTTTTCTACGGTTTCCTTCTCAGTTTCTTGAGCAGGCTCTTCTTTCTTTTCTTGTTCTTTTTCAATGTTGTCAACTTCATTCTTCAAGTCTTCTACATTTTCCAAAGCGCTTTCTTTGGAAGATTCAGAAGCCTTAGTGTCCTCTTGGGATTCTTGTGCTGGCTCTTCTTCTTTCTTCTTTTGAACAGGCTTTGGCTTTGGCTTAGGAGTGGCAATGGCCGCCCAGGACATCTTCTTCCTTTCCTCTTGGGTATGTGTAGAATTTAGTCTTTGAGCAATCTTCTCTTCCTTGGTACCGGCAGGAACACCGGTCTTCTTCACAGCTGCCTGAGCAGCAGCAGTAGCGTTCTTTCCACTGGAAGCACTCTGAGCTGCCCCGTGAGAGGAGGCGCTAGTGCTAGTGCCTGAACTAGTGCTAGTGCTGCTACCAGTAGCAGTATTGCTTACACCACTGTTGCCAGCAAACCTGCCAGACTTCTTATATCTAGGAGCAGCAGCACCGCCACTGGCCGCACTATGACTATGTGTACTCGAGCTATACGTGCGCACGGAGCTAGCCTCTGGCGCATGTCTCTCCCGCTTGGGCTTCTTCACCTCATCCCACTTCGTAACTTTACCGGTCGTAATCTTCTCAACTATAATCTCCAGCTCAGTGTCCTTCTCCTCCTGGACCAACTCCAACAGATCCTCCCTCTTCCAGTCCGGAAACAACTCTACCAGCGTCTCCACCTTATTCTGTACCGACGACATCTAGTTTCTTAGTCTATATATATCTCGTCTCGCTTTCTCACCGTCGTTATCTGCCTCCAGGTACCAACAAACCGCCCCACTTGTAAATAACTTATGTTCAGTTCTTGTTCTTGGAAAACAGCATTTTTCGAATTTTTTTTTTTTTCAAATTTTTTCCATTAAGGATACGTGTCGCTATATACGTATATATCAACTGTAATAAGCATATCCATAGCGATGGGCATCAGCCTGTCGTAGCTATATTTGCCCTGTACTAGTACAGGTACGGTGTATTTTGGATTATAAGGTGTATCCAGGGTAGACTTGTTACCTGACCAACCAAATGAAGAAAACTGCAAGATAATACCTCGACTCGACGCAAAGTAATTCAAAAGTTATATTGAAAAATTTATAGATAGACTTATAAACTACAGCTCGTACAGTTTTGGGGGATTTGACATTTTGTAGTCTGCGATAAGAACACACTGTGAGTAATCTACTTGTAATGTAGAGTACAAATGTTGACTTCTTTGCCTTGGAATATGATGTCTCAATGTCTCGATGTCTCGATGTCTCGATGTCTCGGATTTGATATCTTTCTCTATTTACAGGAGTGATTTGTTGTATGATGCTACGCCGTCGAGTTTGGACAATATTATATCTTGTCGTCGTCTGCTCCGGCGAGTTTCCCGCCTTGCTCGAAAGGTGCCTCTTTGCGTGCCTCGTCCAGCGCGGGCTTGATGCCTTGCTTCACCAGCGCAGCGTTCACACACTCGGTGTACGCATACCACTGCTTCGTGCACTCGTTCTCGATAGACTTACCCTTCAGAAACTTCTCCATGTACCACTCATTGAAACAGTTGTCGTACTCCTTCTTCAACTCAGTGCACTCAGGTGCAAAACTCTGCGACATCACGTTACCCATCCACTCTATCTAGTGCCCTTGTACAACTTCTGCTAAAGTTTCAGAGCTGCTTACCCATCACACTAAAACTTCCTCCTTCCGCCGCCTCTGAACCTCCACATTAATAACCAAATAAACATCTAAGAAGCAAAGTTTAGAATAGAAGATGAACGGGACTTCGATCCCGCAAAAAAGGATCACTTTAGTTGATGGTGATGCCACTCATGATCACTTCGTCGAGAAATGGATCACGGTCCCAGGTAATGGCACTTGCTCTTTCACTGGCGAGCTGCCCAGGCTCTGCTGCGGCACCCGCTTATCTGGAGACGGCATCACGCTCGAACTCGACCCGTACCGCTCCTGGATCAGCAGCGACACTTTCCTCTTCTTCTGCCTCTGCACACTGTCGTCCTCTCCTTGCTCCCGAGTGTCATCCTCGCGGTACTTTCCCATGGTGCTATCAGATACTTCCGACTGCACTGTGCTGTTGTGCTCTTCCCCACCGGCCACATCGCCGTAACTGCGCTCTGCGTTGGCTTCACCATGGGCGTCACCATGGGCATTACCGTGGGTATCGCCATGTGCATTACCGTGCGCATCGCTATCGCGAACCGGCGTCCTCTCGAGCAGCACGTCTCGCTTTAAGTCCACAACACCACTGCTCTTGCACAGCGTCCCGAGCCACTCACAGCTGTCGCTGATAGCATCGCAAACCTGGCCATACGCCACTACCCGTGGTATAACCTGCTTAGTGATCACGTCAAAGCAGTGCGACAGATTCCCGTCGATCTTCTGCAGCTCAAGTGTAATCTCCTGGTCTAACCGCTCCAATTCCCTGTCCATTCTTGCAATAGTGCCACCCGACAAACTGAAAGCTTTCTGTGCATTATAGCAGTTAAAGCAACTGTATAAATCTATGTAAACAACTAAACTTAAAACTAAAAGGAAATCGAAAAAACAGTACTGATTTACGTCCCCGATGAGTTTATGAATGGACTTTTACTTTTACTCATATCCCTTACTTCTCCGAAAGCTAATATATTATAAAAACCAAACATATACACAGGCTCTCACTTACGGATCTTTCCCCCAAACCAACAACACACACCCCGAAACATCGAACTTTCACTATAATGTTCAAAAGACCCGGGAACTATTTCTTCATAGTGCCATGGATAGCGTTCATTCCATGGTATGGTATGCTAATTGCGATGCTTATTTGCTGGGCTGCTCAAGGGCACCCCATCTACTGGTTCATGCACACTGAGCAGTTCCCAGTGTACATATCTGACATAGGTGCCACCAACCTGAGACCGCTGTTCATCGCCTGTGCCGGATGGCAAGGTCTCGGCTATGTCATCACCATCGCCTGCGAGTACTTCCAGAGAGCCGGCAGATGGCCCTTCCGGATGCCCAACTCGAAGTCTCCGCATGTGGAGGCTGAGTACGACAACGTCTCCTCATACACCGAGCGTCTGTTGCACTCACGCTTGCTGATGCCTCCTTACTACACAAAGCATGAGAGGAACCTGATCTTTGCGAGCTTTGTGCTGGGGTGCATAGGTGAGATCGCCCTGCTGATGTGTAGTATCTTCTCAACTGCAAAGTACCACCATGTGCACATCTCAATGGTGGCCATCTTCTGCATCTTCATGCTCTTGTCCATCGTCTGCTTGACCGCGGAATATTTCTCCATGGGAAGACACTACGCCTCCATCCACCCGCTCGCCGCCACCAAGGCTGACTTCGACCCCAGCAACCCCACAAACATCGATTCCCTACCTTGGAACAAGTGGACAGGCCACATCTGGAACAAGTTCACCATAAGTGCCACTTTGAAGACCATATGGTGTATTGCCGCTATAGTGTGGGCCATCTGTTTCGGTGCCATCCACGACAACTCCAAGAGTGCTTGCTTCGAGTGGCTCTTGGCTTTCTGGTTTGGTATCATATTCATGATAATATCAGCAGACTTCTACCTGGGAAGCTTGTATAAGAGGTCCAAGTACTTCCACCAGATAGAGACATTCGCTGGCTACTACAAATATGACAAGTTTGCTGGCGTACGCGACTATGAATCTAACGACAGCTCTGGCAAATATGAAGACAGCGACAGAACTGAGACCATGGTTCAAGAAGATTCACCAGTAGAGGCATGAGGAACATAAGCACGGCAATAACCTCAAACACTTGTTTTGGGTTATTTGCTCCATCTAATCATATATTCGTTACCATCACAAACATCCTAATATTCATACCAAGTGGTTAACAATGGCATAGAATAGGAATACACTTAGCATCATTTTAATAATACCCGTGGAAGCTCCACAACGGTTACCAAGTCATCATTATCGTTACAATTTGTAATATCACCTATTCCCCCCATACCTACCCATTTATAATTTTTAATACATATTTACTTAATTCAACTTTCTGTTTAATATAAAAATAAAATAAGACTTAAATAAAATTAAAATGAAATTAAAATAAAAACTAACTGAAACTAAAATATCCATTAAATTACACAAAATATTTGGCCTTAACGACCATTTTTAACCATTATATGTTTACAAATACAAGAGGGAGTACCTCCCCCCTGTTATATATAAAAGAACCCATTATTTTACAACATCTAAAACATTTCTTCAAAGAAGCTTTCTCTTGCGCGAGGTTGAGTTAGAGTAGGGTTCGCATATCCTTCACTGATCGTATTAATACCTTTATCCAAAATCGGAATGCCTCTAGAAAGATTTCCATGCATTACTTTAGCATCAGTCAACGAAATTAGCCTCATTGGTGCACCCCCAGACACCTCTTCCATCTTTATTGGCACAATCGGCTCAGAGATTTCAGGTTTGTCACAGGAGTTCCTCAGGTTTGTTAATGTATTAGAAGCTTTTCTCTTTACTATTGACAACTGTTTTTTACGATATTTTAGAGCTGCATTTTTACCTATGAGAAGTCTGTCAATGAAGCTGGATTTATTAGGGCGGTTATCTGAGATAGGTGTAACAACAGCTGGTTTCGATCCACTTAAGCCGCTTTCGGTAATTGTACCCATTCTTAATGGGTCATTAATGCCATTTACTGAACGTATCATCAAATGTTTTTCTGCATCTGCAAGAGGTTTAGTTGCAAACGCTGAATTTGTAGCGCTGAAGTCTTTCCTAATTTTCTCTAGCAAAAATTTCTGCTCTTCCAATTGGCAGGCTAGGGTATTTTTTGATTCTGCGTATTCTTCCTCTTTCAAGCTGTACGCTGTCAATTGCTCTTCGAGATCATGTATTAGTTTCTTCCTCCGAAATAAATCACTTTTGAGCAAAGCATATTCATCTTTATGAAAATTATCTAACGTGTCATTGGGACTTTCATTAATGTGGGATAAATGATTTGTGTATTGTGCACATTTCTTTTCTAAATAATCTACCATGTTCCTATGCGATGCTAGCTCACTTGCAATCAGTGACTTAGCATTATCATTGGCTTTAGTATTTTCTTCAAGAATTCGCAGTCGGTTTTCTTTTACAGTTAGTATATTGTTGAGCTCCTCTGTTTTACTTGCTAAATTCGACACAAGCTGTCTAATGTCATTTTTCCGACTCATATCATATTCCTTCAATGCAACGATTTTCTTCTCACCCAAAATATCGTCTGAATGAGAATCATTGATCAAAAATTCGAGATCATGCTCATGCGATGTGCTCCATCTTTGAATAAAATCGCCCTGAGATGTCAGAAGTGCCCTTGATGTGTCTATTTTACTTTTATGTTCACTAATCAATTCTTGCTTTTCGACCTCTATCTTATTTAATATTAGCTCCAAAGAATATCTATTTGCAAACTGAATTTTATCGTCCACAATTGCCTTATTATTATCAACATTCCTATCATAAATGAAGGTGTCACGATTATTCTGTTTACTAACTATGCTATTCTTAGCAAATAAAGATGTACCTTCCCTTTCCTTTTGTGAAATACCATTCTGACCATTTTTATCTAGTTTCGAATTTTTAATTTCAAGACATTCAGAGCTGAGAAGTTTATTTGGATGAATATTTTGCCTTAGAGTTCTTGGTAAATGGATTACTTCATGTCTATGAACATCTGTGGCTATAATATTATCTGTGTATTGCACTTTCTTCTCCTGAAATTTCTTTTGGCCATTATCAGTATCTGTATAGGATATATTGTCACTGAATTTAATAACTGCCACATCTTTAAAAACTGGGCCTCCTTCCAGATTTTGAAAATTCCTTTCCTGTGTATGAAACGGGGTCAGCTTATCTTGAAGAATACTTGCATTTATAAGTTTATCTGTTGCATTTTTGGGGGTTTCATGAATTATCTCGTATTCCGAATACCCCGAAGATATTCTCTTATGGGAAAGATAACCTGTTGACACTCTAGATACTTCACTACCACTCGATGATCTATCAACTTTTCTTAAGTTTGGCACATGATCATTACTGTATCTACGTAAAGCAGTTTTAGCAGCCGCTATTTCTAAGCTCTTGTCTGATGCCACAGAGTTTCTATTCTTCCAATTCTTTGAGTGTGGGTTTGATATAGAATTTTTATACCCCCTTCTGTAATCATCATGAACAGCAATTTTTCTCGCATAGCTCATTGCTACCTATTTTAGTTTCAAAAGCTTAGGAGTGAAATATTGTTCAGCTGAAGTTATATATGTAATCAAGCTAATCACAGAGAATAATAAAAAACCTCTGATAAGAAACATATCTTATTCTCCAAATCATGATTAACTTATACTAACATACACTCATGTCTAATGCGAAATCAATTAGTCACTTGAAGAAAATCACTTGAAACAACTCAGATCGAGTTTTTCTATTTAAGCCGTAATTATTACCGACTACTAAATATTATTCGATCCGGATTTAGAATTACCGTAGCAACGACTACATCAGTCCATAAATCAATCATCCAAAACAAATTTAGCCAGGTGTCAAGATTATTTGCCGTTTAATTTGTAACGTTCAGATGAACTGTCCTCTTATTCTCCTAGCTAATTGCATGTCCTTCTTCATAATCGTGATACGTTTAGCATGCAATGCCAACAAATTTGTATGCTCTAGTAATCCTACCAAGTAAGCTTCACTTGCTTCCTGAAGAGCGAGGATGGCCATTGATTGCCAACGAAGATCTTGCGATTCACCGGCAAATTCTTCTGTGACTTCCTTGACAAGTTTAGCAAATGGGATCTTTTGTATCAGTAATGCTGTTGATCTTTGATATTTTTCAATCTCATACATGGCAAGCTTACTAGGAGCAAAGTTTCGTTTCTCTTTAGGCTTCGCCACTATGTGCCTATGATCTCTTTGCTTTCTGCTACGTTTAACGTATTTGTCCAAAGAGTATTTCTCAGGAAGTCTCTTATTTTCTTCTTCTGATTCAACATGTGAGTTATTGATCGGCTCAAAATCGTCGTTACCAGCATCATATGAGCTTGGTAGTTGATTGCGATGGTAATAATCTGATTCAATTGCTTTTGCCTTAACCCCTCCCAAATAACGGCGACGATCCTCTCGACGATTTAGTAAATTCCTGCGATGCCTAGTCTTCTCTAATAATCGCATTGCTTTAGAGTTAATCTCTGAATCACCTTCAAATACAGTGTTAACACCAGCCAACCCTCGTGCTGATCTGGGCCATCTATCATCATCCACATCTCTTTCAAACACCGCTTGCCTAGTAGACATCTCACTTCTTTTGTTTAAGCACTCTGTGTAAAGTTATATGCTAGAAAATACAATTAGCCACTTAATAGCAACACTTCTCCAGTTTACATCAAAAAATTTACCAATATCTAACTACTTGTTGGGTTTGTTATTATCGTCCACATCGCGTCTGTTACAGATTCGGACAGTTTCGTGTGTAACATAGTAATATACGATAGTGTATAACTAATATGTATAAAATGGAATTGTGACTCAACTATTAAATATTACACTACTAGAACAAATAAAGTTATGAATTAGATTGCTTTTGAATGAAGTTTCATATTATGCATATAGGATTGTCTAATAAAACAAACTGGTCCTGCTATTTCTTGGTTTAAGTTTGCGATACAGTTATTAGACCTCAGCTGAATCTGATTCTAAATACGAGTTTATGTTTCTAACTGTATCGTTGGATATTGAACTATTGAACGGCTTATCCATATATTGTTTGAAGTCGACTATTTCCTTAGAAGATCTCATTCTATTTGTACTCTTTTTCTTTGTAGGTGTTTCTTGCAATGGCTCTTTTTTCTCTGGAGAATCCTTAATTCGAATTAATGCCTTGATAGGTGTCGGTATTTTTATAGGCGATGGAGATGCAGTGGAAGGTAACTGTACATGCTTTTCAGGCGATTTCATCTTTTCTGTATATAATGGATCCCCGGCCTCATAAGTATCTAGAAAATCGGTTATCGGGACAGGCTCCTCAAAAGATGAACTAGATTCAGATCGGGTATCTATTGACATTTGACCCGATGGAACGTTCATGACTTCTACATTGTTATATGAATACTGTGGCTTGTCATTACTCCGAAGCGTTGGTTCCTTAGTCCCCTTCTTCTTAAATATCTTCTTCCACATTTTCGAGAATCCAGATTTCTTTTTAGTTTTGGATACCATATATTTTTGTAGCACTTTTTCTATTTCAAATATATCTATTCTTGTCTTCGGATCTTTATCAAGGAGCCTATCTATGACAAATTTATTGAGAGGACAGACATCGTAATAATCCTCTAACGATTTTTCAGTTATTTGATTATAGGTATCAAACTCGTTCTCTCCAAAAAATGGCAATTTATTATTCAACAGACAGAATATTGTCACTCCTAATGACCAAACATCCAGCTTGAAACCATCCACAATAGTATTTGAGGTTGTGTTGGTATTTTCATTTATTTGCTTAAAATTACAAAGTTCAGGAGCGGTAAACGCTGGCGTTCCAACAATTTTGTTTAGTTCTGAATTGAAGAGTCTCTCAACATTATGATCGCTAAAGTCATCTATAAAACTCATGTGCTTTGGATCAATAATACAGCATCCGAAATCTGAGATCTTAAAACGTCCACTTACACTGTCCAGCAATATATTGGAAGGTTTCAAGTCTCTATGTATACAACCATTAATCTTCATAAATTTCAATCCATCTGTCAGCTCTCTAAGAGCTCTCAATGAAAACTCTTCGACTGAAATGTTTTTATCAATATTCAGCCATTGTGCATGTACCTCATTCAAATTATCTCTTCTCCATTTTAGTTCCCCCAAATTGCACCAATCTCCTATTAAATAAATGGAGGATGATTTTGCTGAGTCCAGTACTTCAAACATCTTTATTAAATTTTGGTGTCCTTTACCTTCCATCTTTGATAGTTTGGATAGTATGAATATTTCCCTTCGGCATTTTTGCAAATTCATCATCATTATTGTCTCATCAGCCGTTATATCCAAACTGGGAGAGATCAGGTCTCCAGAAGAGTTGTCGCTTTCTGATTTAATATCTGTTTTAGGTTTTGATTCAGGTAAAAAGCCCTTCAGTCTCCATGTTTGTATTTGCCTTAGCACCTGATTCATCGAGTACTGTTGAGAATTCAGAGGCTTCTTTGGTATCATTTTAATCGAGTACATTCTATTATGCTTCCGGGCTCTATAAACATAGCTGAATTGGCCTTTACCGGCAGGTTTTGAGCCCATTACATAGCCATTGACACCATCACCATTTGAAGCATCAATTTCTGTGGTGGTAGTTTTCAACTCATCGACCATGTCAAACAAATGATCCTCCATTAGACTGTAGTAGCTATTTGGCTGTAACTTCTGCTTATGGGTACCTGCCCCATTAATTTGACCGTAGAATCGCAGGTACTTCGGAGACCATTCCGGTAACACTGTAGGGTATTCATTGTCAGACATACTATTCCTTCAATTCTTTGCAGTATACTTAATTTCTTTTCAAGTAATGTTCTCTTACAGCAGTTAATGATTGGGATCTTTTTAAAGGCAATTTAATTAATTAAGATCTGGAAACTATTTTTAGAATAAAATCCTACTAGATATACGAACTCACCACCATGACACATTGCACTACAGTATGCGATGCCCGGACCTCGATGCTTTATTATTGTCATTTCAATTTTAATTGTAAACATTTGTCTATAGTACCATCGTACAATAGTATATATATATGGAAGTGAATTAATGCAGAGAGGGTCAATTAGTTTATTGTGCAGCAAGAATTCATTTCAGAAGAAAAGTTAATTAATTAAAATTAAAGTTAATTGCTAACATAAATCTATGAGTAACACTTTATTCTCTTTCGGGGGCATCTAATAATTTTCCGTTTCAATCTTCATTTGATGGATTTTATTATAATAAATTAAATATGAATTAAATTATTAAAATATTAATTGTAATAATAATTACGGTGATGTTCTCTATCTTATGTTAAAATGTGGTATATATGGATGAGTTCAGGGATAAAAAGAAATGTAATCGTTATTTTTGAATGTCGGAAGTATTGTCACTTAGTAAAATATTTGTACAAGGAGCAGCATAAACCAGCATGCGAAACCTCACGTACTTTCAATCTTGGAATAATTAATGGTAGTAAAGAAAAAAAAAGGTTATAGTAATTTTGTTTTTGTCCCCTAAAAGAATATATGGCAGGCCCTATTATAGAAAATATAAGGCGTTCATACCCCCAATTCTAATTAATATGCCTCGATATAACATTGATTTGATATGGATGCAACCAAAATGTATCTAGCAAAAATAGAAAAGGTAGTTGAAAAAAGAAAATAATAAAATGAATCGTAGCAGAAAATAAAATAAAGAATGGCTCGAGACTTTAATTAAAAGTCTCCGTGTCTTTTATGTGTTTTCAAATGCTGAGATAAGTTATCACTTCTGCTGAACTTCTTCTCACAGAACATGCAGGGGAATGGTCTTTCTGTTGAGTGAACAGAACGAACATGCCTCTTCAAATGTTCACTTCTTCTGAAAGCTTTGTCACAATCGGCACATTGGAATGGTTTTGCTCCGTCTGGTAGCTCTACAGAAACTGACTTATTTCTTCTTGAAAGACTTTGAGAGCTTCTAGAGCTCATAGGAGTTACAGCAGACCTTCTTCGCCTTCTAATTGACGTAGTAGAATTTGAGGCAATAGAAGGTGCTAATGACCCTACGCTTGTGCGAGAGGACATTGGAGTAGCAAACTCTTTAACGGGCGTTGTACTAGATTTGCTTGAGCTCAATTCGATATTTTTGGCATCGAGAATTGAAAGTGATTTTGGGTTAAATACAGGAGACACGTTCAAACTTGGTTCGACAACCTCTAGGGCAGCATCCTCATTGCCGTTCAAGAAAAGACCTGAACTGGCAGGAGATGCAATGAACATATTTCTGCGGTCTTCGCCTTCGTTCAAGTCGTCATCATCGGACAGGACAGCATCTTCCCAAAGCAACATGCTATTCAACGCACCGGCGTTGTTAGTTAATCTGTACTGGTTGTTGGCATTACTCAATGCCTGTAGAGTTCTAGTTGGCGAAGTCAGTGGGCTCTCTAATGAAGGTTTGCGTTTTGTCACACCTGAACCCACTGGCCCATGAACTGATTGTCTTCTATTTCTGTATTTTGTAAGCTTGGATGCCGAGTGGAAATCCAAGCTGTATTCGTTCAATGTCTTTGAGATATCAGAAGCGTTTGCATCTGTTTCTTCATGTGCGTTAGCGTGTGTTGTCTGTGGGTTCGACGAGGCCAATTCCACGGTTTGAGTGAGGGATCCGCGTCTATCGGTCTGTAGAGAAGTAGGGCTGAGCAATTTGCTGACTCTTCTGCTGCCAGAAAGGATTGCTAAGTCATCGAAATTATCCTGATCCTGGTCGTAGTCCTGGTCGTGGTCCTGGTCTTGCTCGTCATCTGCGTCGTCATCGTTTAGGATCAAGGAGTCTCTCTCGCCGAACACATCGAAGAAGTCCACGACTTCGTTGTCGTAGTCATTGCCCAGACTAGAGTCCATGAACAAGTTGTTATGTGCCTTCTGCAGGTTAGAGTTATTGCTAGGCAGCACCACCTCTGTTCCGTCCGCCTCGCTGTCATGCTGGGCGGATGTGGTTGGTGAGAGGCTGCTTGGCAGCTTAGGCAGCGTAGCCGAGGACAGCAATACGGGATTAATGAACTCTGGCTTGGTCATGACTTCTTCCTCGTTCATAGAACTGGACGAGAGCGAGTGTTGCAAGTTCACAGGCCTGGTGCAGCGCGATTGTTCCAGGTTCTCTAGTATCGAGTGCAGCGCGTCCTGGTTGAGTTGGTTCCCGATGTCAGCGTTGTAGAACCCTTTCAAGTTAGTAATGCTGCTGTTCTCCGTGGGGATAGTTTGCGAAGGGGAGTTGATGAAGGAAGTGTCAGGACTTTCAGTTTTTCTATCAGCGTCAGATAAGTAAGAAGCCAGCTCTTCCTGTATCATAGCATCGGTCATATTGGCAAGTCTTGTTTATTTTTTACTTTCAACTTTTATTGTGTATGTTTCCATTCTAATTTATATCATGCAAGGGCACTTATGTCGCTTGGAACAGGAATGGACACTAATATATATAATTGTTGAGTTCCTTGTCTTGGTCCATGTTCTTGGTTCTTGGTTCTTGGTTCTTGGTCTTGTACTGCATCGAGTCCTAGCACTATTGAAAGTCCAGGCCCGGCGAACCCGCACGTCATACAGCCACTATGAGCGTCAGAGAAACAACAATGGGGGACAGGCAAGGGTTCTGTGCTCTTTAGGAGTTTTCAGTTATGGGCTGCCTTCTATTGTATCGCAAGAAACTGGCCTAGCGCATTTTCTGTGCTTTGGCCATTTGCAAAAGTATTAGAACTTGAATTTAGAATTAGACTTAGAATTAAGGGTCCATATTCTATTTTCTTTTCTTTTTTCTTTTCTTTTGGAAGGCAGAGAGAGAGTTCGCACGGCGTGAGAGGAGTTTCTTTCTTTTCAGTATTCCATGCACACCAATAGAGTTTTTTCTGTGCTGGGGTTTGACAGTCTGGAATAGGTTGGGCATGGAACATGTTCTCTGCATTTGGGGGGGGGCACTGGTTTCTCTGGTACGACAAGCAGGAGACCAGTTGCACTTAACTTTCTGTGATCTGTGGGTGCTTCTTTTTCTTCTTTTCCAGTGAGAATACTCAGGAGAGAGAATGCCCTGCCCATGAGTCACTGGTCGTCATTCCTGCAGTGCTGTCATGCTAGCTTTGGCACATTACTTGTACAGAGGAGGGCACGCAGAAGTACTTGACAAGAGACGGCGGGGGGTGGGCAAAGGGAAAAGAGGCAACAAGCTCCCAATTGGGAAACCTAATAAAACAAAAAGATTAAATTGCAATTTATTGCCAGCTGGGAAATAATTAGGCGAAAAAAAGAGAGGGCCCTGCACACAATACACAGGGTTCAGGGTATGGGTATGAAACAAAGAAAAGTTCTAGAACAATAGTAACGTATGCGCTGGAGTTCTGAGCTAAGAACACTGTGCAGTGCAGAACAGGCTCATACTTCCAAGAAAAGCCCACTCGAGAGGTATTTATCCCGCGGAGTTAGTACTACCCGGCATTAGTCGTCGAGAAATACACCTGGAGACTCGTATAATCCTCCGGGAAGCTGCTGCTGGAGGGAGGGGGCGACCATTAGTGGGACAAGACCACACAGGCCAGACAGCTGACGGACCCAAGGAGACGGACGCAAGGAGACGGACCCCAGGAGACGGACCCGGAACACAATTATTCGAGTCACCCAGTGCGGGGCTCCGATGTCTTTGATGACCAGCGCTGAGATGCCGAGAAGGGAGTTCTTGCTGGACATGGGTAGACGGGGTGCCAGATACCCTTACCCACGAGAAACCTACCGGAACAACCCACCGGAACAACCCACCGGGACAACCCACCGGGACAACCCACCGCAACCCTCGGCCTCTACGGCTCATACACACCCCCACCATCGAATACCTCGAGTAACTGCATATTCGCTCCTACAATAAATTAATCAGAATCTCAGCATTGAATTTGTGCTACTTTTCTTCATTATAGCATGTGTAAATGACAATACATGCATAGCCAAAACTTAGACTATATTCCCCCCCGCGGGTATCTTGTAAATACACTTTGTCTGACAAGCTATTTTTAGCAATGCGGGTTCCCCAGAGAAGAAAAGTGCCAAACTGTCAATCCATAGACAACCGATATCTCACTATGGTACAAAACCCTCTCCACGAGGAGAGACTTCCAGGCTATACACACTGACATACACACACAACCCGCTATGCTATCCGCACAAAATCAATTCGACTATCCTCTGCAGCATGTAACCGCTATAGATATATCAAATGGACACACACACACACACACACACAGACACACTCACCACGAACAAGCAGTTCCCTATGTATTCACACTATATGTCGTGAAAAGAGATGTATATAACAAGCTCTTGCTGGGAGCCTATAGTATAAGTCACACCTTGCAAAGATAGTTATAGTCATATAGACGTGCACATGTTCATTCCAATCTTATGTGAGCAGTTTAAAGATACAGCATTGTGTCAGATACTACGCCAAGCACCTAGGGTCTAATTGCCCCCCCCCCAACAAATATTCAAATGCTTAGTGAGACAGGAAGTTTATCTTTTGCTACTTGCATAACTATTGATTATAAACATTGAAATCTTTACTAATATTCCACCAAACTACATCTCTTTTAAACATCTCAAAGGTGGCCTTTAAAACTCCCTTCTCTTCTCTCTTTGTCACTAAGCTATTTGTCACTTTTTATTGCGATTGTCACACGTAAGCTGAATTAAGCAACTACAATAGAACTCTTCACTACTTCTCAAGATGGTTTTTGCATGTCCTGGGACCTATAACCACTAAAGTAAAACTCGCACATAGCGCATAGCAGATAACAGACAATGCAAGGAGGTGTTAGAAGGAAGAAGGACCTGTTGCCAAGGTATGGTAACAAGCTGCATCCACGCAACAATGGGTCGCGTAACCCGTTCAACTACATGACGACTCCGATGAAGAAGATCCTGGGTTACATCCTGCTGTTGTTGATCACTTTTGCATTTATCAAGACTGTGTACAGCGACTTACAACACGAGCCCAGCTTTGAACTGGATCACGAGTCCCTGGCATCAAGCATGGAAAAGAGTGGTAAGCTGAACATTGATCCAAAGGAATTAGTAGGTGTAAATAACGAACAGAGAGCCAAGGATAAGATCCAGGATACTGAGAAACTGATGAGAGATGAGAAGGAAAGAGTTGCTGTCGCTGGAGGTGGAAGCGGTAGCGGTAATGCCATCGGTGCTGGTGCCAACAATGCAGCCAAGAAAGGCACTAAAAAGCAGCAACAACAAGCAGCTGCGGCAGCTGCCGTAGGTGCCGCTGTGCCAAACGGTCAAGAGCCAGATGACTTGACTAAGGAGCAAAAGGAGAAGCAGGAAGAGATCAAACAACAACAGCAACAACAAGCCCCAGCTGATAAGAACAACCTCAAGGCTAAAGGTGGGAACAACGTTGCCGACAACTCAAACAAAGATAAGATGAAAGATATAAAAAATGATATGATCAAGGACTCAAAGAAAGATGTCAATGATGTGAAGAAAAACGTAAAGCAAGATTTGAAGGACTCTAAGAAAGATCTAAAGAATGCTCAAGCGAATGTGTAGACCTAACCACTCCCCCTCCCCCTCTTTCTGACACAGACATTTTATATAATATCAAACCTAAGCGCCGCAACGCTTTATGCGGGATTATTAACATGTAATTCTTCCGCACTATTAATTTTGATTCATTGGTATTCTAGATGAATAGTATGTATGCATTGATATCTTAAGTTAGACTGTACGCCTATATAAATTAGATAAAGCGACAATAATGGATAGTCAAGATAGACATTTCTAAGGTCTATAAAAATCAGAATATATTTATTACTGGTTAAAGTAGTGTATGTTTAGAAATCAAATCTCTTCTTGGTATAAACATAAGCACCATATGCCAGGCAAAACATGAACGCAACAATGCTCATGAACCAATTCAATGATTCATTAAATTGACCAGGTACAATAACATTCATACCCCACAAACCTGTTATAACGTTCATTGGTAATACAATTGTACCTAGAATGGTAATTTTTCCCAAAACGTCATTCATATCGTTGTTGACTCTAGTCATATCGATATTAATTTGAGCAAGATAGTTTGAATGTGACCTACTTAGTAGCTTTTCATAGTGGTTTAATGATGCAACCATAGTAACTATATGATCCTGGATATCGCCAAGATATATCCCAATTTCACTTTGGGGTCCAAAATCCCATTGCTCATTGTATCTCTTAGCGAATCCCTTGATCACATCAGCCTTCCACCCTAGTAATCGCAGGATACTCATAACACGCTTACGGCACTCACCAATTCTTCTCAGCATATCACCTTTCTTCTTCCATCCAATAATGTTTGGGTTTATACTTGATAGGCTGCTATCGCTACTTCTGCTACTGCTACTGCTGCTTCGAGTTCTGGATGAGAATGTATTGTATGACCTAGATGAACGAGTTTCAAATGATCTTCTGCCAATTGATCCACGTATGGAACCTGCCTTCTTGGATCTCTTATCGAAAAGTAGTCTTGTGTTTTCACCACCACTAGACTTATTAGCTCCTCTAACACTGAATGTTGATTCATTATCATCGCCATAGTCGCTGTCTGAGTCACTATCGCTGGAGTCACTGTCACTATCATCATATGTATGATGCATTTTTAAAATTGCATCCTCAATGTCATATACTTCATCCTCAATCAATTCAATCATTGGCCCGAAAGCATCCGTAATATCATCGATTAAGGCGTATGCAATCCAATCGGAAGTAACATTTAAATAATCTTTTAGTAGTCTAGCTCTCCTTCTCACATTAATAGGATGAGGGGTAGGAGCAAAATGAAAAGTTAAAACACCTGTTCTAAAAACAATAATGTAGACGTTGAGCGGTTGCAACTCACCCTCTCTTGGTTTATGTCTATCACCAGATTTGCGTTTCCTATTTCTCTCTTCTATCATTTTCAGCCGTTGTTTGTCTGCCTTGTGATGAAGACTAGAAGAGTAGAGAGACTGTTCTGCTCCACCCCTCTTAATATCATTTGAGGACCGTCTTCTCTTCCTAAAGAAAGATGATAGCCAACCTCTCCTGTTACTACGGTGAGAAACACTGTCTCTGTCGGCATTTGTACCCGTATCCTCGTTATATTTATTCCTTTTCTGCCTTAATACATGTTTTTCAGCAATAATATCAAAACTTCTGAAACAAATAAAATAATAATCCTTGAATAGCTCTACCTTTTCACGTGTCTCACCTAAAAATATATCCTCAGTAGTTAAGGGATGGATACCAAAAGCTTTACTCAATATTTTCATTTCTTCTTCAGTTGGATTAACTACGTCCAACCAAAAAGGAGCTACTTCATCTAAGTCTACTTCCAAATCTGCCGCGTTAGAACCCAAATGAGTCCCAGAGGCACTGTTGGACATGTTTGAGGGGTTCTTGATTAGATGTGAATTCGAGTGAGATGGAGTGTTGGCTTTTGTATTTAATGGAGTATTAGCTCCTGAAAAGTTGCTCGACCCTCTCTGATCGGCATATATAGAGGCCACGAATAGATCTTGGTATTTTTGGCCTGGTTGTAGTAGCCCAGATATTGTCGGAGAATGAACTGTTGCATCTAAATCAATTCTGAAATAAGTAAATCTAAAATGTTCAGGATTACTAGATATTATGTGTGATGGGTATTGAATATTTCTACCCACTAAGAAGTTGTCTCGTAACTCTCTATTGCCGGGGATAGCTGGATTAACTGGAGACATGCCAGGAGCAGATTGAAAACCCTGGTGCTTATTCTGTGTTAGATGCCATGGTGCTAGCCTCCTCGGTCTTAATCTTCCTGTATTGAGTTGTTCTGCTTCATTTACTCTTTTGTTTCCCAATTCAGGAACGTCTATATTAGTAACAATCGGCTTGGAGAAGAATATTCCTGAACTGGATTCCGCTTTAGTATATCTATCATTAGCGTCTGGGAATGACTGATCATCAAAATCATTGTTAACATAAGGTTCTTCATCTTCATCATATTGGAAGTGAAAAGCTTCTGCATCTCTAATTGCCTGTCTTCTTAGTTTTTCTGTTTCTTCTTTGGAAAATTCCTCCAATACAGCTACATCAGGCCACATTTTATCTAAATTTTCATCCTCATCTTCGAGGACAAGGCACACATCATCTAAAGATGAATTATTGGAAGATCTCCTTGATGACGGCCTTGAGTTATATTCATCTTCATCTTCATCTTCCATGTCACTTTGGAAAACATCAGTACTTCTAGTAGATGTGGAGTATGAAGCAGAACTTGATGGATAGCTCCGACGACTATGTCTGTCATCCTGATGACCTTTCTTTTTATGTGTACCTTTGTGTTTGACATGACGCATAAGTTCATCAACATCGATGACCACATCATTTCCATTAGGTATTAAAGTATCCCTTCTATGCAAAGGTGACTTACGAAATCCATTGATTACAGGTGGGGTACCCGTACTGGACAAATATGGGTCATAGTTTCTTGTATTATACGAAGCCGCTAACCGGGCCTTCAAATCTTCTGGATAATCCGCTCCAGGGTCAATACGGCCGCCTGTTCTACTCAATCTGGGTTTCAGAACATCCGCGTTCATACTAAATGCGCGTTGCTTCTTTTTTTGTTCAGATTTGTCATTTTTCTCTGTCTTTTTAGGTCTATTCTTTTTAGCAAATGTTAGAGGTCTAGTTTCTAATATACTATTTTTTCTGTGATCGAGATAAGAACCTCTGCCCCCTCTCCCATTTGTCACAGATATATTGTGTTGAGCGCTGTTAACTTTAGTTTTCCATTCAGTTTCGGCATTGACTGCATGCTCCAAAGCATCAGTATTATCCGTGTTGTCAATATTTTCCTCTCTTTCAGCAGCACCATGATTTTCGTCCTCTTCTTCTTCTTCTGTTTGTCTTATACCTACTTCATATTGAGTTTCCGCCTCATGAAGTATTCCTAAGGAGTCAGTATTATCAAAATCATTGGAGAAGGATGAACCCATTGGCATACTTGAGTCAGATATTCTGTGCTTCATGGGCTTGGGTCTTCTAGGAATAGGCTGACTATCAGAATTACTAGCGTCTACCGAATTGGTTTCCTGGTTTTGTAGTAGCTGCGGGATACTAGTCAAAGGACTAGGTGACGATGATTCGTTATTCATCTTTTCTTACTATTTCGATTGTACTCTCGTAGACAGGGGTCTAGCTTTGCACCATAAGCTGTTTGTATTTCCTAGAGATCAGCAGTCTCTCTCCTAATATACACTATTTTCTGACCAAGCTATCGTTCTTAGTATAATTTTGAAGAGATCAATTATTCGGAGTCAAGTACTGTTTATTTCTAAAAAGGGCTATTTGGAATTAACTGTTCTGAACAGGTGAATTGTAGAAAGCGGTAAAGATCAGATGACAGCCCGCAAACGTCTATGCTAAATACATGTACCAGCCAGTACTACTTTAAAGACAAGAGACAATGAAAAGACGCCAATAGAGCTGCTACATGATGACTTAATTTTGACCCTCATCGCAACACTCGTGTGAGTCCCAGTAATTGCTAATATCTGAGAAAGAGTTTATGTTCGTTAGCAGTGCTATATATAAGAGATGTCCTAACCTAATTGCAAGAACCATAAGGCATACAAATGGGGGCAATGAATATGCTGTATTATTATAAGCGTATGCTAATTGCTTACTAGTCTCTACCATATGTGTCAATCTCGCTGTATAAGCGTTTCACATGAGAAGTATAGCATAAAGACTATTTTGATGTTCGTGTATTCTGTTGCGGATGTTGTACTTCTCATGAAATGGTAATTACAATGGTAATTGGTATTGTCATGAGCCTATTTGATTCCAATGACTTCGAGATTTTAGATAGCATGAAGTAGATGCGTCATGCAGTTGGATATATTTCAACAATGACGTTTGGTTTATCACTGGGGCTGCCCTTTCACGTGTGGTTGAACGGAACGGAAGACGTTTCAAGGGTTTGGACTTCACAATCTGATCTCTTCCCTTCCACTCCCTATGCGATCGAGCAAAGAAGGTCGACTTTGCCTTTGTTTCTAAAAGTAACCTCATCACATTTTAAAGGGTTTTCCGTTCGTTTCGAGTACTTTGATTGCAGAAATTTTAATATAATTTTATAAGTTTGGTAAGGGATGGGACCTTCTTATTTTTTTAGTTTCTTGAACGTTATATATCTTGTGATTGTATTTTGTATTTCTGTTTCAATTATTCAGAGTCTGTATAGCATATTAAGAACACAAGAACAAACGATATTACCCAAAGCATGAGTATCTATTTTTCTACATTATTTGTCATACTGACAGTCGAGATGGCGATCCTGTTTGTGCTAGTGTTGCCACTGCCTCACAGGATCAGAAAGATGTTGTACAAGACTTACTTCCAGCTGACCTCAAATGCGCAGTTCAAGACTGTTCTATATATCTTTGCCGGTATCATTGGGCTATTATTCATTGACTCCTGGAAAAGAGCTAACATTCCAGTTACGTTGTACCACCACGCCAAGAGTGACGATGCTGAGTTGAATACATCCACACAAGTACTTGCAACAAGGGCTTTTAACCAGAGAAACGTTTACATATCAGGATTCATCCTATATTTCTTAATTGGCATTCCTACTGTGCTAAGTATCGTTAGAAGATTGGTCAAATACCAGGACCACTTAAATGACAAGGCTAAAGAGGAAGGTAAGAAAGGTGAAACAAAAACTGTTAAGGACGTTAAGAAGGGTAAGAGCGACAAAGTGGAACCATCCATTAGAGAATTGGAAGAGACTTTGCATGAAAAGACCGTTTCTTTAGAAGGTTTGCAAACTCAAGTGGAAAACTTGGAAAAGTATTACGATGAGATGAACAAGCCATTACCAAGCAAAGAAGTACCAGAGTCGGAGAAGAAAGTACAGTAAATAATAACAATATGCATTAAATACACGAAATCTTGTATTTATCAAATTTATTATTACTTTACTGCTCTCTTAAGTAATTTAACTGAATTTATCTCGTAATTGATTAATGTATCAATAACTTGATATACATTGGAATTATTGTAATTCTTATTTTTTTTTCTTTAGTTTCTATTTTATATATTTTGGTAATATAGGCCTATCATGAACACGCGGAAATATAGAAAATCTTTGAAGTTACGAATATTATTTTGTTTTTATATTGGGAAAGATAAATAAAATTACACTTTTAGCATAGTTATATTGTGCTCAATGGCAGAAATAACACTAATGGTACCAGACTATATATTTCTATGCTTCTTGTAGATTTTTCTGATACCACTGTTTTCTTCATTGTTGTAATGTGCAACAACCGCGGCGCCTGCACCCAAAGCTCCTACAACAAGAAATGGAATGGATAGCCATGGATTGCCATTATTGTTTCTTGCTGTTGAAGCATAGCGTCTTCCCATAGTAGCAGCTCTAGTCACAGTTCTGGCGTACATTATTTGATGTTTTGTTTTTTATCTAATAATCTAAATATTTTATTTTAATTTATCCTATGAGGAGGTAAGAGAATATAAGATAAACAATAAGCAATACATGAAAGAACCGATAAAAAAAATAACTGAAAATCAACTGGATGTAGATGGAGATTTTATGGGTATTTATACATTTTTTTTTTCTATGAAGAGGCAATAAATATATTGTTAGTTCACATAAACCTCTCACAGTAATGACAAGTAAAATTACCAGCAAATAAGATAGAAGATACAGCCTGTGGTTTACTTAAACAAGTATAAGATACAGAAGCTGAACATCTCACCAAAATTTGTCCTTGTCTTATAGGATAACTACGATTATTGCTTAGTACACTTTTCTAATTTTAGGGATATACGCTTTAAGCAATCGCTACATCCTGGTTTGCCATTCATGTGCGAGTGCCTAATAGATATATGCCCTTTATTTAAAGCTGAGAGGGTACGAAGGACCACTTCTATCATAGAACATAAGACAATCAGGGATATATTCATGCTACACACTTAATGTACAACATGGCAGCATTAGCTTCCATTGTAGTATTCCTGCTTATCCATCAGGATTCATCGGTTTTAGACAAAGGATCAAGAAATTAAAAATTATTGGATGAATAAGTTTTCAAAAGAAATTAATGCAGGAGAAGTGGTTAGAACAATGAGGAACGTTGAGGGGGTTACTTAACGCGAGCATCTATTGTCAAGGACAGACACAGACAATGTTGGTAGTCTAGAACAGAAGCCTCCCCAGAAACTAACTGTCATTATGAGTTTTACACTTTCTTTCCATTGTCTTATCAAAAAAATCCTCAATGAGCTTCACTCCCTTTGTTATTTGATACAGTAAATAGTATATTCCTACAATATACGGATCGAGTGTGGGGCAGGCAGAGCATGGTGTAAATAAAGAATGTACAGAGCGAAGACACTCCTTAACAGTGTAAGTGCAACATTACACTTTTAGGAATGAGTGAAACAAAATAAGGGTTGCTCTGTTGAACAACGAAGGATAAATGGTGCATCCTACGATTTTGCTGGTTATTGCAGTCAACAACACTGATACCAATTGGGGACAGCCCTACCATCATAGAACCATTAGCTGGCAGCCCAAAAGGATTTGCAAGAGAGCAGATTAGGGACATTTCTTCTTTTATCATTCGTCTTTTGTCTCTCTGCCAATCTTCCATCGCTCGCCCTTTATTTTCTTATGTCAGTAACATTGTCAACATTTGTCTAAATGTTCTTTTCATCATTTTGGTAAATTATGATTGGCTCAAGACTTGCTATTATACTGATTCGAAGACCATGTCTTGTTAATGGTAATATTATTCCCGTCTGTTCATAATTTATTTTCAGCATTTATCAGTGCCAGACGATAACAGGGATTGATTAGTTGTGATGAGCTATATTTTTAAATGTATCTTGTAGCAGCTTGAACGCTATGCCGAAAAAGTGTAACTTGGACATAGATAAATATGACATCGACTTAAGGGTTTAGCATATATTGCTTATAGTATATAGTATCTTTTACCCTATAACAGAATCCACGTCAATAGAGGATGTATCGAGACTTGTGATAATGTGGTTGACTGTTTATTTTTTAAATGCAATGCTTGCACTAGATGCCACTTGCTCTACTTTATATGTTTATGTATAAAATATGAAGTTGGGAAATAAAAAATGAATATTATCGATTCTTATAGTCTGTATTGAAGTTTTGAAGATTTATCTTGTAATATTCCGATCTCTGCTATATACTTTTCATTGAAGGAACTATGTACAGTTTTTAATGAAGGCTCACATGTATGTGTGTCTGCAACTTTATCAAACAATTCCAAGAATAATCAGACCAACCATAAATGTAGAGAATAAAATAAATGAAAATTAAATCAGGAAAAAACTGATTTGTGTCCATTTATTTAATTTACTCGTAGATCCAGGCTAAGTTAGATGGCTTCCATTCAACAAGTTCTTCCTTCTTGAACCAGATACCAATTTCACGGTTAGCACTTTCGACAGAGTCACTACCGTGGCAGACGTTTCTACCTAGGTCAATACCGAAGTCACCTCTGATAGTACCTGGAGCAGACTGGGTTGGGTTGGTGGCACCCAACATAGCTCTACCTTGTTTGACAGCATCTTTACCTTCCCAGACAGTGGCTAAGATTGGACCAGAGCTCATGAAAGCGGTCATTGGACCAAAGAATGGCTTACCGATGTGTTCGGCATAGTGTTGTTCCAACAACTTTTGATCAGCTTGAATAAGCTTGATACCAACCAACTTGTAACCTCTGGTTTCGAATCTACCTAGAATCTTACCAATTAGACCTCTTTGGACACCATCTGGCTTGATAGCAATGAAAGTTCTCTCGTTGTTGGACATTTTCTCTATAATTTCTTGAAATTTGTTTGAATAGCTACTTCGGTTGTACAGTAAGTATATAAGACTAAAAAATTACTTATACAACTTACAAGATATCAAGAAAAAATTCAATTGGGCAATATTTGGATGAGCTATATATACATGTTGATAAATCAGGAGACGGGAACACAAGGATTCCTCGATGAGATTTTTGTTGTGCTTACCATAGCTATTGAGGACAAGGGATGTCCTCCCCGGACATCGGGATTCTGAAGGGTGTCACTGTTAATTCAATGAAAGATAGAATATTAGACAGTAGAAATACGCAATTGAACATGTCTTGCCCGAGGGAAGTGAGCTCTAATTGGTCCGTGCGAGCTATTCTTGCCTATTCAGGCTCACCAAAGAAATGTCAGGAACAGCTGTCTATTGACACGAAGTTTAGGGTTCTTTAGTTATACAGCTCTACAACTCTGCGACATGCATCTTGTGGGTAGAAGATTATTCCGTGCATTGGGGCACAAAATATAGTCTTTGAGTGCAATAGATATCCTCCTACTCCTATGTTACAAACAAATATGTACAATATAATAATTTTATTCACTCACTACTTAATGTATTCAATACTACAGTAATAACCCCACCACCATTAACATATAACCCTTTGCTCGTATCATACGATATTTTATTATTATAGTTAAGGCAGGAAATTTCAATCAGGGCTGACAGTACTTACCATTTGCCTCCTTAGCTTAGTGGTAGAGCGTTGCACTTGTAATGCAAAGGTCGCTAGTTCAATTCTGGCAGGTGGCAAATTTTTTCTCGTGCTGGCGATTCTTTTTTTTCAAAATTTGTCATTCTCCATGAATGGTATATCTCTGTAGGCTGAACTATGAAGGAAAAAGGAGTGAAAGAATCTCGACAAAAGTTACATCAATTCGGGAGAATAAGGAGGATCAATAGCCTAATCTCTATCATTCCTTCATCGCAGGGTACGTTATTATTATTGAAATTCTAGGGACGGAGTGAGAGTAAGAGGGAACGCAAGTGCCTTTTAGCAGACTCGTTTTCGTGTTCGTCGACTCCCAATTTCTGTAACTTTTTCTCCCTTCATCGTTAAAGTTCAATACTTGGTGAACCTGTAAAATAAACATTTTTAGGCTATACTAATAGTCCATAGATTTGAATTGTGATATTTTGATTGCCTACATTCAGAGGAGGAAAACGATACACAGATTTGAAGTTTCTATTTTTTTTCATAAACTACAATTGGACGCAACTGAATTGATTGCTCTTGCTTATTTGTGCTTTTATTGAAGTGGTCTAATAGTTTTACGAGTTTCGGAATCACACTCCCAGCAAATATAACAATAATATAATATGATTTTGAACATACTTTCAGTAATAGGTACTGTATTCGGGTTCTGTTTCCTCACGCTGTCCATTGCGTCAGGGTTATATTACATCAGTGAGCTAGTGGAAGAGCATAGCGAGCCCACCAAAAGATTCCTATACAAAGCCATCTACGTTATCATCGGCATACTCGCCACGTGTTGGTTGCTAGATGGACTATCCTTCAAGTTGACCCTGTTATCCATTGTATCACATCTGGTTTACAGGGAGAATTTGAAGAGATTCCCAGTGATATCTTTAACAAGTGTGTCATTCATCGCGTCATGTGTGCTAGTGGTGTTGAACCACTTTCTGTGGTTCAGATATTTCAGCAAGGTGGAGATACCCCCTCAATTCAAGTTCGACCCCACATACATCCCACAACGTCGTGCTACTTTCGCTGAAGTGGCCTCGTTCTTCTGTTTCTGCGTGTGGTTTGTCCCATTCTCCTTGTTTGTCTCGTTGTCAGCTGGCGATTATTTACTTGCACAATCATCTAGTGACGCAGCGGTGCTAAAACTGCGCGGTGTTAGTGGAGAAGGTACACACAGCACGCACAGCACCCGCAACCGGAACGTCGGCCTCGTCCGCGTGGTGATCAACTCTATCCGTGGCCACATAAACACATGGCTGCAAGTTTTCGGGTACAGACGCCCCACTGAACCCCTTCTATAGCAATAAGCAGAGAATATAGAAAATATAGATTACACAATCTGGCTTTGTACATAATAGATAAACTTCGCATTGACATATTTCGCTCACATGGTTCTTGATAAGGGGGCTTTTTAGTGAGTACCTTTAATAAAGGCAAACCGATAAGAGTTTGAGGAAAACAGATTTACCTTTTTTATCTTATTTTACTTAGAAGAGGTAAAGTATAACACCGCTTATCCTATTCCTTACCATTCAAAAGGAAACGAGGAGCCTTTTCTTAAGAGTGTGACCAAGAATGCAAGATCTAGAGCTACATTCAATTGAATTGAACATGCTTCAATTAAAGGCACAGCAACACCGACCCGCTTAGACAGAAGTGTTTGTAGGGAATGGAATATAATGCCGAATGTAACACCGACAACGCTTTTTAACACCGTCTTAGAAAACACTGCAGTAATTCAAGAGCTTCACGCAATAACATCGGTGCGTGAACGGATCCTACCGCACTTGGGATTGTAAATTACATAAGGGGCACCGATACACTCAGCAGCACACGCACAACACACTGCACAACACACTGCACAACACACTACACAACAAACGCATATCACGTATAACCCCTTCCATAACACCGACTACGCGTAGCAACACAGAAACAACTGCACCTTGCTATTTCATTTTCTCTCTATCTTATCTCAACCGTAAAGGATTTACACATAGTTCCCCTCACTCTGCCTCCCCACCCCCCTTCCCCCTGGACGCCCCTATACTATACACATTGCCACCGAGGAAGCGTACCTTAACTACTCCTATACTTGCGAGTCTGGCTTCCCAGCTTCCCCATTCTACTCCTCCTCCACCCCCCTTCCTTTTCCCCTTTCCCCTTTTCAAATCACAGCCTACGTCATACACTTTAAGGTACCCTTCACGGTACTACCCTTTTCTGACTTGCCACCCCCCCCCTTTTCATCTGGCACAGAGTAACTCGCACAGGACCCACGATAAGCACACTGTGAACTCTGTGAAGATATCTCTCCCCTGCAGCACAGTCTACACATCTAAGCAATACCTCTATCACACCGACCAACGGTGTTATGATATCGTACCGTGTGTGTGGAACCAAGCTATCCTCTCTACAAAGACTTCTGTGAGCAATTAGGAAAGCCAGTTTTCCCTTTTACGTGTCTACAAAGCTTCTAGCAAGTGCAACAAGTGCAAGAAGTGCAACAAAGTGCAAGAAGTGCAAGAAGTGCAAGTCCAACACCGTTAACACTTCTCGTCTACACTACATTCAGACTCCCCTTGCAACTACTAATCTTACATACGATCGCCCCCCTTTCAAAATTGGTGTCTTTTCTGGCTTTCAATAGGGGATTTTCCTCATAGCTCCTAAACACTCGATGACAAAAAAAAATACTACACCAATTGGCACAAGGAAAACGAAAAAAAATTAATATAAATAGGGATGGGTTGAACAAACTTCCTTCCCAAAAATTTGTAAACTCTTGTACATAACACACCACCAATTGAGTATTGAAAATTGTTCCCTTGTCTTTTCTAACCTAAGGAAGAAAATAAATAAAAAAGGGTTTTTCTCTACAAACTTTCACTTACAAAAAAAACAACAACAACAACTATCGATAAAAAAAAATGTCTGCTGATTTCGGTTTGATTGGTTTGGCCGTTATGGGTCAAAACTTGATCCTAAACATTGCTGACCACGGTTACACTGTTGTTGCTTACAACAGATCCGTTGACAAGGTCCACCAATTCTTGGACAACGAAGCCAAGGGTAAGTCCATCATCGGTGCTGAGTCCATCGAGGACTTGGTCGCCAAGTTGAAGAGACCTAGAAAGATCATGATGTTGGTCAAGGCCGGTGCCCCAGTCGACGGTTTGATCGCTCAATTGGTTCCACACTTGGAAAAGGGTGACATCATCATTGACGGTGGTAACTCCCACTTCCCAGACTCTAACAGACGTTACGAGGAGTTGAAGGCCAAGGGTATCTTGTTCGTCGGCTCTGGTGTCTCTGGTGGTGAAGACGGTGCCCGTTACGGTCCATCTTTGATGCCAGGTGGTGCCGAAGAAGCTTGGCCACACATCAAGGACATCTTCCAATCCATCTCCGCCAAGTCCGACGGTGAGCCATGTTGTGACTGGGTTGGCCCAGCTGGTTCTGGTCACTACGTCAAGATGGTCCACAACGGTATCGAATACGGTGACATGCAGTTGATCTGTGAAGCCTACGACATCATGAAGAGAATCGGTGGTTTCACCGACAAGGAAATCTCCGAAGTCTTCGGCAAGTGGGACACTGGTGTTCTAGACTCTTTCTTGGTCGAAATTACCACCAACATCCTAAAGAAGGACGACGTTGACGGTAAGCCATTGGTTGAAAAGATCATGGACTCTGCTGGTCAAAAGGGTACCGGTAAGTGGACCGCCATCAACGCCTTGGACCTAGGTATGCCAGTCTCTTTGATTGGTGAAGCCGTCTTCGCTAGATGTTTGTCCGCTCTAAAGTGTGAAAGAGTTAAGGCCTCCAAGACTTTGCCAGGCCCAGAAATTCCAAAGGACTTGATCAAGGACAGACAACAATTCATTGACGACTTGGAACAAGCCCTATACGCTTCTAAGATCATCTCCTACGCTCAAGGTTTCATGTTGATCAGAGAAGCCGCTAAGACTTACGGCTGGAAGCTAAACAACCCAGCTATTGCTCTAATGTGGAGAGGTGGTTGTATCATCAGATCCGTCTTCTTGGGTGAAATCACCAAGGCTTACAGAGAAAACCCAGACTTGGAAAACTTGCTATTCCACAAGTTCTTCAAGGACGCCGTCACCAAGGCTCAAGGTGGCTGGAGAAGATCTTTGGCTTTGGCTGCCACTTACGGTATCCCATCCCCAGCCTTCGCCACCGCTTTGTCCTTCTACGATGGTTACAGATCTGAAAGATTGCCAGCTAACTTGTTGCAAGCTCAACGTGACTACTTCGGTGCTCACACTTTCAGAGTCTTGCCAGAATGTGCTTCCGACTCCCTACCAAAGGACAAGGACATCCACATCAACTGGACCGGTCACGGTGGTAACGTCTCTTCTACCACTTACGATGCTTAAACATTTTTAAGATTAAGATAAATCAAAATTATATCGTTTTATTTTTTATATCCAATTAATGTTTTTGAATTTTAACGCTCGGTTAGTTAGGTTTTGATGTTTAATTTTGTCTTAAAAGTGGATCAGACTGCACAGATACCAGTACGAGTCCCTACTTTTGGGCAAAAGAAGAAAATGCAACAGCGGAAACTGCCCCATCCACTCAAGTAGATGAGTAGGCTCTGCTCTCTTTTTTTTCTCAAGCTTCTTTTATATTATTTACTATAGTTTCTTATGTAAGAGAGCTTTGTCAATATAACAATATATTATAAAGTACAAATTATATTTGCCATGACTTTTTTTGTGTCGCTATGGGGACGAAAATTGCCGCTCTACGACAATAACCGTACGTTATCAAAAATATAACCAATGACATTAAGAGTCGCTACGCAGAAGGATAGTATTTGTAACTAATAATTCCATGCCTCTGAACCGTCAACAAATATTAAGTTAGTCTGCTTATAGTGTGCATTATGAATATATACACAGCCCCGGAGGCTATCAATATTGTGAATCATCATCCCCAACAGTCAGTAGAGCCTCCCGATGATAATATTTACAAACACAATCAACCACAGTACGCAAAGAAACCCGCTAAGAGAAGTTATCTATATGAGAAATTAAAATCCATTTTTATTGCTCAAAGAAATAGTCCGACCGAACATCAGTCGGATGGGAACCCTTTTTATAAATCGTGGCTAAGCTTCAAAAAAGGTTTACCATCCAATGAGGACAAAAGTGGCGAGTACGATCAATTCTTAACTAATTTCCAAGATGTGACTATACCTATTGGAATCAGAACACCCTCAATTCGCGTGAATGTTCGCGAGGATCAAAACATTGTACCCACTGATCAGCTAAAACTTAGAGATCTGGAACCAAGTGAGGCTTCTAATCCTGCGCTTGGCACTAATAACATGAATTGGTCTAAACCAGAAATTAATGACCAACAAGACATGACAAAAATAGGCTCTAATGGTGACATAACTAATGAATGGAGAGTTAATAGTATTGGCGATTTATCTTTCAATGCCAACAGAAGTACAAACGGAGATGATGAGGAAAAACCTAAATCTGCGCCAGGTTCCTATGATCCATATCCCAAACAGTTTGACCCTAATACTATAGATATGTCGTCGATGGCAATTGTACAGAACCCAATTTATAGAAGAAATGTCTACCTACAAGCCATAAAAAAAAGGCTAAGAGCTATCTCTTCAAAGAGAAGTGAGTTGTGGAAAGCTGAGAGGAAATTACTAAAGGATTTAAGTACCTGGGAAAAGAACCCATATCTAATTGGAACTGTAACACCATCTTTGGTGGATGATATAATAAGTTTGTTTAACAAGGATGTCGAATATGAACAAAGAGTTAGTCAAGCGCTGAAACTATTGGTTGATAGTTTAGGATTTGTATCAAAAAGGGAAACAGAATTGATAAATGCAAAAAAAGAGCTCAACGCTGTTCTTACAAAATATAATAAATCAAAAGAAAAAAAACCAGAAACTAACGAAGAATTACAAATATTGAAAGAGCGAGTGATTACAGTACAACAGTCGCTTGAAGTAATTCAATTCCACTATGACCAGTCCATATCGGTATTTGCCAGAAAACAATTCACCAATTTCGGCATCGAGTTATTTGAATCTTGTTCAGGTCTGAAGAATAATGCAGGAAATTTTATCAAAAATTCATTCACTGAATTAGAGAAAGCAAACGCAGATTGCTTCACAGAAGATTTAGAAAATCTTAGGAGACGCCGGGCACAACAATACTGGTCTACACTACCACCAGAAGATAGAAGAAACCCAATAAAATGGGAAAATCTTAAATCAGGTTTATATGAGCACGAAGATTCATTATTGAAAATTGTGTACAGCTCTCTCCCAACTGTTTACTCACCAAATTTGATATCTAAATACCCATTAAACTTTGATGAGATGCCCTACAATTTTGGAATCTCGGAAGAGTCATATTTATTTAAATCATGGCAAGAACTCGATCAAGAGGCCAAAAACCAACCAACCGATAATGCTGATCAAACTCAGAATTGGAAATATGAATCACATGAAAACAAACATACCACTAACAGTTTCGATGAAAATTATAGAGATACTAGCTCCCAAACAATCACTAAAATGCCTGTAAACACAATAGAGGGACGAACGATTAATAGAGATGTCAGAGTTTCAGAAAATAGGAATTCTAACCAGGAGTCCACTAATGACAGTGTATTAAAATTGAATGAAGCCATTAAACAAGCTGAGGGAACTCTTGAAGAAAATGGCTGGGCGGCCAATTCAAGCTCTATACCAGGAAATAAGGAAAACAAAAATGAAAGTTAAAAAATTAATATTAAATCGATGTAAATCAGTTTTTATTCAATTTAACCACACTATTGTCATAGTATTTGTAATTAAATTATAGGATCTTGCCTTATATCTGTGTGATGATGAGCGGCCAAAAACTGGAATTGCGAATGTATTTTCAACTCTAGCTCTAATAAATATTTTTTACTAGCAATAGCTTAAAATTTAAGTAGAGTATTTATTCAGAAGATAAGGTTGAAGAATCAAAGGAGTCATGATGCCTTGCTTTCTGTTCAGATAAGTATGCCTTCCTAACTAGAGAGTCAATCTTTCTACTTTGTAAGTAGATAATATCTTGATAATCTCCAAATGAGAACGAATCATTGCTAAAATACTCCGAATCCTGGAAATCAAACTCATTTTCTTCCCAATGAATTGACATATTACTTTCAGAATCAATGTACTTGTATTTTATAAAACCTGACATTTCTAACCAATTCTCTACTTTATCTTTTGTTGGCATATTCTTCTCTTCTCTGGGGTTGAATTTAATATGACTGTCATAATATGATGAACATTGATTTGTATTTGAGCTACTGTGATAAAATTCACCATATGGACATACCTGATTTTGTACTGACTGACTAGGATTGTCTCTTATAAAGTTTAATGAAGCTCGGTCGTTTATTTGACAATTAGTATCGTTGTTAGAAATTTTCTTTGACTTTTGAAATTGAGGTAAATATTCCATTAAGTTTTCATCAATGAACCATTCATTTTTGCCAATACTATTTATTTTTTTATACAGTTCATGCTTGATTGAAATATCCTTATCTTTAATTTTGTTTTCATCCCGGTTACTGTTCTCGGGAATAGTATAATTTACATTAATCGTTTGTTCTCTTGGCCATAATGTCACAAAATCACCATCAAATTTAGGAGAATATCTTTCACTGGTTTGAATGAAATTATGCAACATTGCCATTTTATTTTCCAGCATATCCTGCTGATCGGACATACCTTACTAATTTACTTATTGCTTTACCATTAACAAAATCGAAAGCAATAAAGACTAAATCAACCCAAAACAGCAGAAAAATAGTTTTCTGGTAATATTTTAGTATGCATTGGAAACGTTAAGGTACCTATTGTAATTGTCGTTAATTCTTCAAAATTTCGATGCTACCACAAAAACAGGAACAAAGACTTGAAAAGTATTAAATCTTTATAAAAAACAATATGCATAAAATAATGCTGTAGATAATGGTGATTAATAAATAAATATAAAGTATTTTGTGTATGTGTACATTCACTTAAAGAATGGTAGGTAAATATTATCTCTTTTCTCTTCACATGAATATATATTAACAAAAGAATCATGTGAGTTTGCGGCCGCCAACATCATACGATGAGGATGGAACGCTAACTGAGACAAAAATGCAGAAGTGGACGACGTATTGGACAGAGTATTACGAATACCTGTTGCAGCAAATGTACTTGCAGCACCAATACCTCCAATTGGTTTGGAATTTCTGAAAGACGAAAGGATATCACCAGAAGTTGTCCATAACTTGATGCTTTTTGTACCAGTAGCAAAAATAGGTGCATGCTCATGTACCTGTACACTAACCATTGTAGTGGAATCACGCTTTCCATCCTTCTTATTTTCATCAACATATGTAGCCACTGGTTGGTCATGACGGATATCCCATAACTCAACTACACCATTAGTAGAACCACTAACTAATTCTCTATAGCCACCCCTTTGCATATGAACATTATTAATCCATGCTCCCGGTTTACCACCACCACCTCTCCATCTCCTCACCATTGCCAACCTTGGATCTGTTCTTCTATCGTAGACTCTAATTGTACCATCAGAAAAACCAGCTACAAATATATTCCCAGCAACTTGATCAGATGTTAAGGACGTAAACAAAGAAGATGTTTTCGCAGGTATATCGACCTCCAAGCTCTCCGACAGTGCATCCCAAACTCTAATTATTTTAACATCACCAGTAACTAAAAGGGACCCTCTACTTTGTTGCCACTCTGATAGAAGACCGTTGGAACGGGGAGTCAATAACATGTCTGATAATCCCCTCCAGGCAGTTACTAATTGCAAATCGTTAACTGAATGAAGGTTTTTGTATATTTTTATTAAACCATCAGATGAACCTACCATTAATAGAGGGATATCGTCCTCATTCATGAGTTTTATATCTGTTACCTTGGTCCCAAATGGATTTCCATTAGAAAATCTAGCGAGTGTCTTATTTTCATCCCAGTCATACACTGTAATTGCATCTCTGTCATCTGAAGATACCAAGTAATTCTCAAACTGAGCGAATTTCAGGAGTTTGACCTGAGATTTTGTATCGTAACTACGAATTCTATTACTCCAATCTCCATACAACGAAAGCTTCTTCTGTTTTTGAGTCTCCTCAATAATACCTTCGTTTCTTTTTTGACGCCAAAGCTTTGCAATATATGCTTCACTTCCAGCTTCCTCTGCTTCAGGCTTTCGCATTTGCGGCTCTTGGAAGTACTCTCTAGAATATTCAAGAAACGTGCTTTCCACTGGAAACTTAGTGGAATTACCAACATGTGAACGTGGTGCTCTAGCAGTAGGCAGACTAACTTTTGGTGTATTTATGTAAGACATGCCCGATAATATATTGCCTTTGTTTTCATCTTCTTCACCAGTTTCATCTTTTCTTTGACGGAAATTAGTCAATAAACTAAAAAGCCCACCATTAGTCTCTTTTGAGATGCCTGACACTTTGGTACTTTTTATAGTTTCATTTGGTATTGTGGCTTTACCATTCATTGGTCCTATCGGCTTTTTAACTATTTGGATTTGAGAGTTACCAAAATTCAGCTTTCCACTCTGATTTAGACTGGAACTTCTTGCCGAAAGATATGCTTCGATTTTTGAAAATGCTTCTCCAAGATCCTTATGAACGCTTAATTCCAGCAATATATAATCTATTACCTTTTCTGCTATTTTGCTGATTTCTGTGAATGGATCAGCAGACAAAATCAACAAACCCTTCCATATTATACTGAACACAGATCCTTTAGTAAATGAATTTTTCCCTCTAAATTCCTCACTGTCAAACGTCGCACCCTTACTCTGTGCTATTTCATCCAATAATTCTTGAAATACAACAACAATAAAAAAATTGCAATAACGATATACAATCTGAGAAAACATAATTGCCAGTTCTTTCCTAACTAGTGGAGATCCATCATTCCTCAAAGGCAAACAAGCTATCAAATTAACAATCTCTTGCTGCTTGATCTTTTTCAGGTCAACATTCTCAAGCTGAGACTGACGTATCTGACAATGATGCATCTGTTGTTCGAGTTTAGATTGTTGTTGTTCAAGTTGCTGATGCTGCTGAGGAGTCTGTGATTGCTGGGAATGAATGTTATTATGAATATATTGTAGTTGTGTATGAAGTTGCTGATATTGTTGTTCTAGACCCTGTTGCAGACCGATAATAATTTCTGCATCATCAAAGCCGGAAATAAAATATTTCAGTGCCAAGACTGTCGCTGTTCTTACTTCTGGAACTGGATCCTTTATGGCTTTCACAAGTGTGTCCATTACACCTGTGGTCATACATATGCTTTTATGCAACGGATTCTCATTATACAATAACCCAATTAGTAGAATTGACCATTGTCTCAACAAAGGAACATCAGAGTTCAAAATATAGTAGGATAATTTGTTCAATAGCTCTACACTGAAGCAATGCATCTGTCCAGATTTAAAATCCTGAATAAAGGATGCCAAAACAAAAGCAGCCATTGCTTTTTGCTCATCTGTTGTTGAGGATGTATGAAGCTGTGATTGGTAAACCTGACTTCTTGTATTTTGTTGATCATATAATTGAGTTCTAGAACCATTCATGACAGGCATAGTACTCATGGATATACCCCCGTTACTGAAAGAAGGGCCTGCAGTTATTGAAGGTGAAACTCTCCAATCTGGTGCAAGAATTGACACGAAATACATGTACCCCTTCTCCTTGATCAGGTCTGCTTGTGTATTTTTATAATCAATTGACATTATTCTAGCCCAAATAAAAACTAAAATTGGTTTCAACTCTTGTGCAGGACTTTGAAGCAGTTTTAGCACATATGGAAATATACCTATCGATAATGATAAATACACAGCCCAAGGCCCCAAATCTAAAAAACGTGATAAGAGTACTAATGCCCTAATTCTATGCACTTGCGACAACAATACTTGTAGCACAATTGGTAACTGTTCTGGGGGGTTTCTAACGTTCGAGGAATATTTTAACCATAGTTCAAAAGCAGTTAAATTTTGTTCAAAAAAGCCTGTGTATTGCTGCTGGTTTGCTGGCCTAGTCAAATTAAGAGCTGCTGCTTGTGTTTTCCTTGTAATTGTATTCAATGCAGGATGATTTGCTAATGACATAGTACTTAAATTTCCTGTTGTAAATCGTGACTCCGTTCTGATACTCTCTGGTCTGTGATCGTTAGAGTTAGATTGTGGATTTTTTTGAGTTTGATTAGCAAGGGACTCCTGTTGCTGCAAAATTAACTGAGATTCTAAATTCTGACTGGATTCGTTATGTTTTAAATCTTCAACTAGCTTCCCCAAAACTTCATCCATTGCTAAGTCCCATACATCCCACATTGGATGCGTAGCCACTGAGTCTGGTAGTTCCGGATCAGAAATGGGATGACAATTATACCAAGGCATTATTCTTTTTGCCAGCAAAAAGTTACGGAACAATGCGGCTATCATTAAATCATGGCGGAACAATTTCTTGAATAGAGGTCTCGGTAGTGATGTCCATGCTATTGTATCTGTAATTGCGGTAAAAATCCAATTCAATTCACCAAGTGGAGTTCTCCTATCTGACAAGATACCTGGAATATTAACTGCAGGGATATTTGACCTGAAAGAACTTTTCTTTGAGGTTTGTTTTGCTCCTGATCCATAAGTTGGAGTCTCAAAAAAAATTCTATACTTTGTATCTTTTAATTCAGATTGCATTAAGAATACCTTTACACTTATTTCAATTGGACAAGTAAGACAGCATGTAAACAAATCTGCTGGTAATTCAGGACTCATCAATAGTAATTCATCAGCACGACACGATGCTAACTGGAAACATTGCTTGTAAGCTGACGAAGGAGAAGGTGCTGCATTATCTGGATTACCAGCTTCTTCATCTCGTATTCTCTTCTCCACGAATTTTTGAAAATTAGCGACTATATTACCGGCACTGCTACAATCATAAACAAAAACACAAGGTGCACCCAGCCAAGTTTGCAGATCATATAAGGATACCGGGATGTATTGTGTGTATCCTCTATTAAATACCCAGATCTCACCAGATGGTGTAGGCTGTGGGACACCATGACCATTATAATGAAACAGAATTCTGTCATCCTTGGATTGTCTTCTCAGTGAATTACAAAACCGCTTAACGTCCTCCACACATGGATCTAGGCTTTGTTTATACCTGGTTCTTAAAGATAATGTCTCATATTGTGCTTGAAGGTTCTTACCTATTTGTTCTATAGCCTTTTTAGAGTCCTGAAAACTAAGTGGATCTACCCATGCTTCCACCCTTGCCGACGGATGTGTCTTAATAACATCTGGTGGATCAACCCCTAAATTCAGACACAAGAGCAATGCTGCACTGACAGTCTTTTGTCTATCTTTAATAATCTTCCAGTCCTGAATTGGCTGATAATAATGCTCGGCATCTTCACTCTTTACTTCTTCCGGTGTTGGGTTTCCAGATGTCCTATGACGCTTGTCATCAAAGTAAAACAAAAAATCATCAGCCATGGATTCTAACAATTGCTCACTCAGATACTGCTCTTCAAATCCATGCCTCATCGTAACATTCAAGGGCCTCAATGGCTCTGGCCCATAGTAGTCTGGCATATCCTCTCTTTCTGATCAGAGACTATACGTACTTTTCAAAACAGCTCGAAAAAAAAACAAAGAAATATCTTTACAGCTCCAAAATATAACAACCTAGTAATCCTTGCATTAACAAATAGCTTATATCCTCTTTTGCAATTACAAATACTGCTAAAATTACTTGGTTTTAACCGCCGAATTGGATCTATAATTCTAATAAGTTGCCCACCCCATCACTTTTTTGCACTGTTTTTGTCAGAAAGACTCTCGACTATTGGAAATCCCTAGTTAAAAAAATATTACCCGGCTAGGGTTTACATTGACTATGAAGATGCAACCCTAGCACCGCTTTAGGGCTTCAGTAATCGAACTTTCTGAAGAAAAAAATTCGATGCGATGAGCTTCTCAGGTCAAGCTCATCGCAGAGCTATTCTAGAGATAGTGATTAATAATCACAATCTCTATTCGATCTGTATATATCTGCAGCTTGTTTATTGTATGACTTGATAAGATTTCTTATAGGCTTTGAGTTATACCTAACATCGACCAGTATTTTATCCCTTGACAAATATAAAGTTTTAAAGGGTGTGCTGTTTGAATAATCAAAGTAACGTGTACTGCTACGGATATGGCTAGTTCTACACATAACCCCAGTGTACTGTTAAAGCGGATATTATCGTTAACAGAACCAGCACCGCTGCTTTTGGTCAGCGATACTCTAGCTCAGAGCTCATATTTCTTGGTGCAAGAGGTCATACACAATGTGCAAGAATACCAAAAGAGCAAGAATAGCGGTGTCATAGTGTTTGTCGCATTCGAAACAGTGAATAAGCCAAGATACACAGATATATTCATCGACGCTAGCAAAGTTGGGTTTACCAAGCTTCCTGAGGCTATAAGCTCATTCTTACCGACTCCACAAACACCAGTGAACACAAGTTGCAGAAATGTGATAGTCATAGATTCTTTGAACCATGTGCCTAGAGCTCAATTAACAAAGTTCATTGGATCTATAGCTACTCCACATGCTACCATATTGGCTACCTTACACAGAGATATGCATGACTCACCTTATGAGCATGGCCTTGACAATTACCCATCAGCAATAGAGTTGCTTCATTTTATGGCTACTACTAGTCTTGATGTCACTCCTGCTAGCACTATAAGCGACGACGACGAACTAAATCAACAACTATCGAAGTTACAAATTCCACGCGGGCTTAACAATACGACTTTCAAAGTATCATTGACATATAAGAGAAAGTCTGGTCGGGAGCTTACTTATGACTTCAAAGTGGATTATAATACACATCAATACTATCAAATCATGGATAAGAAAGATGTGGACGAAAATGCTCTGGAAACACCAGAAATGTTGCAAGGTTTAACAACTTTCAACTTATCAACATCCGCTAAACAAAAGGCGGCAAAGGATCAAGTTGAATTACCATTCTTGGAAGCTCAATCATTAACAGCTGGTGGTGCCATTGTCTATGAGTATGAGAAGGATGACGACTACGACGAGGAAGATCCTTACGAGGATCCATTTTAGGTAACTTTCCGTGTACCATTTTAATTACTCTCATCTATTCATAATGCATAATATCTTTTAAAACTAACTATATAAAAGGAAGGTTATAAAATGTTAAAAGTAACAATTTGGTATCGTGTTTCAAATAGTTACGGTCACAAAAAAGATTGTTATCTAATATACTCTATACCCATGATCATATTACAACCAATTATCCTACTCCTTCTTTCTATTACCATTAATTTTTTTTAATAGTGCCATTTTAAATTGCTTTAGTCTGTATTTTATAGATCTTTTTTCCATTATTCTATCAGCTTCTTCCAGTGTTACCATCCGCTTTACCATCATGTTATATAGCATACCAAAAATCAGTCCAATAACAGTAGACGTGATAATAATCACATTGTAAGGCATACTAAAGTCTGGCGTGGATAGGTATAATAATAGTGTACTGGTTCTTAGTTGGTAATGAATAGGTTCAGTTACTGTTATAACTGCAGCCTCCACCTCAAAACCATGATTGGCGTCTGGTGGGTACTCTTCGAATTGTAAAATTGCCTTGTCAAATTGGTAAGATAATGCAAATGTTGTATTAGCTGGAACAGTAATCTCAAATTCCACGTGTGTTGGTCTCAGTCTATCTTTTGCTGGCTCATAATGCGTTGACTTGATAACATCTGAAAGATGAAGCGAATTACTGCTTTCTAATTTTAAGGAAGACAGATACACCCTCATATACCATGGTAAAGATTCAAAATAGACTAACTTCACGTCATGATTGTATGGATTCTTGAATACAGTACGCAAACCACCATGGTCCTGGCCATAACCTGTGAGGGACCTACTAACAAATATAGGGGAATCACCATTATCAATCACATCCGTGCTATTTTTGGTTTCGAAATACAAATCGTGATCAACTTGTTCATGTAGTTCAAAACAATTATTCTCTGTCGCGTACAAATCTTCACCAACGCTCACAAATGACTTCCAACTGCCAGTTATAATGGCACAAAGTTTAGATGGATAATGAGACAATTGATTTGTTCCAATTATTTTTTTACCAAAAATCTGTGAAATATCGAAAGAGTAATCTGTTTTTTCTGGTAATGGGAAACACATAAAGTCATCATGGGGTTTACTTAAGTCACATCTCAATTCCGATGCAGACAGAGGCCTTGGAATTGGATTTGTTCCTCTTCTCAACGATTGCGGAGTATTCATCACCATGTCAACAATGGCTTCCATTTCAAATTTACATATACCATTAACTTCATCACAGGTAGTATCAATATCTATGGACATGCTATGCCAAATAGAATCAAAAACTTTATGACCATCTAATAGTGAGGAAATTCCCGACTTTCCTTTTGTAGGCAATAATTTGATTAAAGGTGTCAAATTTTCAGTACATATCGGTTCATTAGCAAGTGAGGCATGCAATAAATATAATTCATTAGTGGTGTTAAAAATTGGTATAGCTTTATGATCATGCTCTGATTTAACAGAAAACTGAGAAGGTGAAACAGGAAAAACTGTTCTTGATTTATCAATGAAATTTATAGACGCACAAAACATACCGCTTAATGAGTTTGCTAACGATTTCCACTGGTTGTAAGCTGCTTCTCTGTTCTCTGCTTCAATAACTGCCCAAAGTTCAACACCTGAACCGCCTGATTTAAACCCATCATACGGTAGCTTTCCCCATGTCTCAGAGTCCCAAAGTCCTCTAGTAAATCTTAAATGCATTTGCCTAGTACCTGTACGTTTTAAGAGAGGATCAATGCTCTTTGGGAAAACTGTATAATGGCTATATTCCTCAAAATCATTTGCCGATTTCGTGGGATCGAAAGCCTCTGATTCAATATCGAAATGAAAAGATGACCTCAAATGGTTTCTTGGTAAAGGTTGTAGATCCAATTCTTCTTTGTAAGGATACGACACAACACCCCCATTGGCCTTTACAGGATGAATATACTTCTCATTATATGCCGCTGCAGCATCGTGGTCCTTGCGTGCTTCACTTTTATTGTATGATTGTATCTTAGAACTTTCAATTTCTGTACCGTTGATTCGGTCAGCAGATAGTTCCTCAGCATTTACCAAACATTGCGTCAGGAGTAGTGGTAATGCTAATAAAGCATTCGAGACTTTCATGGTACCTTTACGAAAACCGCTGCTCAAGAAGTGTTGGTGTTATCAAATCAATGGACAAAGGATAAGTTATTGGCAGCAATTTCCCACTCTTGAATCTCAATATACTTACGATCAAATATTACTATTAAATAGGTCTCATTCGCAATTTCGAGATTTCGAGTTCTATAATTTTTGGATTTTTTGGCAAAGCTAAACAAGGCCGATCGATGAGCTGAAAATTAAAAAGCTTTGAACTATTATACTGGATAGTCAACTGTAGTCGACTGTAAAGCGATTTTACTTTCGAAGAGGTAACCATCTTGTTCTAGCTTTATTACATCAGGAATACTTTAAACAGCCACATCTTTGAAAGGATATTCAAGGAACGAAGTTCTGAACAAAGGTCATTAAATTTTATTTGCAAATATTATTCCATATATGTACATAAGGATATGAGCTATAGTATACCGCAGAAACTTAAGGATGAGTTGCAGAATGAGCTAATTAATGATGATCAAGAACTTGATGTGCTTCAAAAGAAGATAAAAACTAGAACATTAACAAATGATAGTAATAATAAGGAGAATAGGAAGAGGGCAAAGATTGATGTTGGTTATGAAATGCCCACTATGAGTGGACAAACACTGGATAATAAGGAGAAAGATATATTGCTCACCAAAGTGAATGGCGTTGACAATCTTCTTTTCTTTAGTGACTCAGATGCCAAGCACTTCTCATGTCTTCTTGACAACCAACCAGATACCGATGTAACTAAGGATGAAAGATTAAAACGACAGCTAATGCGACTAGTTTTAAAGGTAAAGAACTGCATACCTGGAATTAGGAAACAAGCTATGCGAACTTTGAAAGATAAGTACAAGGATTTTGGTGCTTCAATAGTATTTGAAAATCTGTTGCCAATTTTACTTGATAGTTCACTTAATGATCAGGAAAGACATTTGATGATAAAATTAATGGATCGAGCAATTTTAACACTTTCTGATGACGTATCTAAACATGTATCGCAATTGTTAAACGCTATTGGCCCACTTCTGCTAGAAAATGAATCAATGGTCAAAACCACCGGAATGGATATCATTATAAACTTAACAACTGTTGTAGGCTATGGTACCATTATAAAATCACTAAAAGATGACATTGCAGCTGAAGATGATTTCATTCGTAATTGTGCTGCTAATATACTAGCGGTTGTTACCAAAACTGTTGGATTAGAAGTAATGCTTCCATTTTTTAATGCTCTGGCGAATACCAAAAAAACGTGGCGTATACGACACACAGGAGTAAGAATACTTCATCAATCAGTTTTATTGATAGGCTCTGGTGTTCTCGCTTATTTGTCTCCCATTCTAAAATGTTTGTCATTGTTATTGAATGATGAACAGCCAGGAACTAAAATTCTCTGTGCAAATACAATATCATTATTAGCACAATACTGTTTTCCACATGGTATGAAAGCTTTTGAGATTGTGTTGGAAACGACCTGGAAGACAGTAAAGACATCACGAGGGAAATTACTAAGCAGTCATTTACGGGCTATGGCATCAATCATTCCTCTCATGAGCTTGGAATATGCTGGTTTTTATTCTAAAGAGCTTATGCGTATACTTAAAAGGGAATTCAACAGCCCTGATGAAAATATGAAAAAAACTGTATTGCTGGTGCTTCAAAAATGCTGCAAGTGTGAAAGTGTAACATCAAAAATGATTAGGGAAGATATATCGGAGGAATTCTTTAAGAAATTTTGGATTCGTAGAACTGCTTTGGATATACAGCAGAATAAACTAGTAACGTTCACCACTTCTGTAATTGCAGAGAAGGTTGGAGGTGCTTATTGTTTGGAGCATCTATTGGGTCCTCTCCGAGATGAATCCGAACCGCTGAGAATTATGGCTATTCATTCTGTAAACAAGATAGTATCAATTCAAGGTGCCTTGGATATAAATGATAGATTAGAATCTTTGCTTGTCGACTCTCTATTAATAGCATTCCAAGAGCAAAACAGTAATGATCCTATAATATGCCAATGCCTGGCAACTTTAGCAGTTGCCTTGGATATTCGGATGAAGCCTTATCTGGCTCCAATAATTTCTACAATTTTGAACCTTTTACGTCATAAATCCCCTCAAATTAGGCAAAATGCAGCTGATTTATGTGCAGCCTTGATACCCGTAATCTCAAATTGTGATGAAGTAGTAATTCTCAACAAGCTTTCGATCATCCTCTATGAATCGTTAGGGGAGGTTTATCCAGAAGTGTTGGGAGCGATTTTAGCAGCATTGGAACGCATAGTCCACATACTCAATATCGATACTATTCAACCTCCTATTAATCAAATATTACCCTCATTGACACCTATTTTTAGTAACGCCAACAGAAAAGTTCAAATGAATACTATTCGTCTGGTCGGAATTATTGCACTAAAAGGACCATCATATGCTCCACCAAAAGAATGGATGAGAATATGTTTCAAATTGCTGGATCTTCTAAAAAGTACAAGCAAAAGTATTAGACGAGAAACTACAGCAACATTTGGTTACATTGCAAAGGCCATTGGTCCTAAAGACATAATCGTGGCATTACTGGATAATCTAAAAGCACAGGAGCGTCAACTTCGTGTATCTACTTCAGTAGCTATAGCCATTGTAGCAAAAGTGTGTGGACCATATACTGTGATTCCAGCACTTCTTAATGAGTATAGAACTCCTGAAACCAATGTCCAAAATGGTATCCTGAAGGCCATGACCTTCATGTTTGAAGATATTGGTGAATTGGCAAAGGATTATATCTATTTTCTACTTCCTCTTCTGGAAGATGCCCTAATGGATCGTGATCTTATTCACAGACAAACGGCAGCTACAATAGTAAGACATTTAGCTCTCCATTGCAGTGGAACTGGTTTTGATGACGCATTTATTCATCTCCTAAATTTACTAATACCAAATATATTTGAAACCTCTCCGCATGTAATAGAAAGAATACTAGAGGGTTTAGAAGCACTAGTTTACGCAATCGGACCTTCCATCTTTCTAAATTATATATGGGCTGGCTTATTCCACCCAGCAAAAAAGGTCAGAGATGCATATTGGAAGTTGTTTAACAGAATATACGCCCAACAAGCTGACTCTATAGTACCTGCATATCCATCCTCCATACGAAGCAAATTGGACCTTCCTGATCTAGATTTAGTACTCTAAGTACCCTTCCTAATAATAAATAACTTCTGTAATAATAGATTGAAATATCGTTGCTTCCGTTGCAAAGGTTGAATATTGACTCAAGATAATCAATCAGCTCGGCATGTGATTTAAAGTGATCTTCTAAAAATCAATATATTAGATTTATTTTAAGATAATCGTCATGCAGTGCATCATATCTGATGGAGTAATACAGCACCTAATCATATTATGAGTCATGGATTCCAATTTGCTAATTGATGATGGACATAGAGCAAAATTAATAGATAAAATACCATGGTTGGCCGACGTCTCTCAGAATAGCAACTATTCCAATGTCGAGTTACTATCAACTATGAAATATGATCCCAGCTTGATAAGGATGACACGTGAAGGGGAATATGAAGGGGCTTTTCCAATTACCAAGCTATCAACATTTAAATATCTCGACGAGAATGAATTCCAAACTCAGGTGTATTCCTGGCTTGAGGACACTCAACAAATAACCACGACAACCTATCATGATGACATTAAAAAGGCGATTGAAGAACTTGTAACTAGTGGCAAGACTTTTGAAATTAATGATGATGACAGCTCATTATATTACTTGTACTATTTTCGGTTTCTATTGCTAGGGGAACAGTTTGTAAGGTTAAAGTTGGCAGCGAGTATATTTAGGCGCAATTTTCGTCTCACACTGAGGGAGTTTATTAATAATCTGGTCAATGCAATTTATCTGGATATTTATAGTAATGAGCAGATACCTAACGATCCCATTGATAAGTTGAAGCGACTTCTGGATGACAATAGAACATACAAAATGAGGGTTTTACTTAAAGGCGATAATTCTCTGGAATTTCAAGCACATCATCTTGGTGTAAGTGATAATGGGCCCACTGCAGAGAAACTACTATTTGGTGAAATATTAACATTTAATACAGCAGCGGGTTCAGATGATTTATGGGACGTTATCGTCGATTCAGAGCCTACACCCTGTAGTATTTTAACATCGCTGAAAACCACAAGTAGAGATCATTATGCATCCGCAAGAAGGAGAATGGAGCATGCTAGGACTTGGCTAGATATAAGTGGTAAAACTGAGGTTTTATTATGGAATGATAAAGAAGAAATAATGGAGGGTTCAATTACAAATATCGCCATATTAAATAAAGATGGGGAATTAGTGACACCGCCATTATCAAGTGGATGTTTATGTGGAACTATGAGATACTATTTGATGAGGAAGAAATTAATTAAAGCAGAAACAATAGAAAAAAACTCTTTGTATGAAAACCAACCCATTCTGATTTTCAACGATGTCATGGGAGTTATCAAAGGGCGAATAAGGTTCATGCCAAAAGTTTAACACTAATCTGTATATACTACAGATACGAGAATAGTAAATTGTACTTGCGCAAAGTTATTGTTTAAAATTAATATTGTACATAAAACAATCACTATAAATTTTTACAAAATATGTCATCAATGAAATAATATGACCATTCAATGGTTTCAATGCTTATGAGTTTTTCTCTTCTTGACTACTGTCGGCGTTTTACCGCTTGCACCAATTGTTATATTAACTTTTGGAGGAACTGGGAAACCATATGATTTGGCTACCTTTGCTAGGTCTAGTTTATCAATTTGGTATACGGTTTTTAGAGAGTGGGATGCGTATGCCTGTAGATAAGATCTATAACCATCCTTAGCAGTTTGATGCAAATAATAGTTTGATTTTATAAGTTTCTCCAGTTGAGATTGAACGTTGGCAATCTTGTTCGTTGGAAATTCATATTCATTTAAAGGAACCTTAGCAGCCTTCAAGTATCTTAGGAAGCCCAATTCATTTGGAATCAAAAACATAAGTGATTTACCTTTACCATTTGTACCTCTAGCGGTTCTACCAACTCTGTGAATGTAATCTCTTGGATCATCAGGAGGATCAAATTGAATAATCCAGTCAACGGCTGGAATATCCAACCCTCTAGCAGCCACATCTGTACAAATTAGTATACCTCTCTCTGCGTTACAGAATTCAAAGAATGTGTTTGTTCTCTTTTGTTGTTTTTGCTTACCGTGAAGTTCAAGGACAGGCAAATCAATATAATTTAGCAATTCAGCATAGTATTTGACTGAGTTACAAGATGATAGAAAGACAATGATCTTCTTCTTTTGGTTCCTTTTCAAAAATGAGAACAACAGTAGGAATCTCTTGTCACTTTCACATACAACGTAACCTTGCTCAAGACCGTCGGCGGTAGAGGAATCGTGCTCCGAAACCACGTTGATAAACAATGGACCTGGTCTCAGAGATATTCTACTCAAATCTTCAACCTTGGTGGTTTGTGTAGCAGAGAATAACATACTCTGTCTATCCTCGTTTGGCAAAATCTTGATAATTTGTCTCATTTCATCCTCGAAACCAATTTCTAGAATTCTATCAGCTTCATCAATAACCAAAGCTTTCAAGTTTTTGAAAATAAAACCTTTGGTGTTTTGTAAATGATCCAATAATCTACCCGGAGTTGCGACCAACAAGTTCACACCTTTCATCAACTTTTCCGCTTCTTGTCTTCTGTTAGCACCACCAATTACAATACCAAAAGTTTGGGAATGGAATTCCATTAGTTCTCTAACAACACCAAAGATTTGCAAAGCTAGTTCTCTAGTTGGGGTGATAATGATAACACCAGTACCATTTCTTGGCTTGAATTTCAAAGAGTGCAAAAGCTCGATAGTTGGAAGCAAGAACGCTAGTGTCTTACCAGAACCAGTCTTGGCAGCACCCAAAACATCTCTACCAGCCATCAATGGTGGAATAGTTCTGGCCTGAACCGGCGTCATCTTGCTGAACCCCATCTTTTCAATAGCACGCATGGTAGGCTGAGATAAGTTCAAGGACTTGAAACTATGATCAACATCGGAACTCTCAACATCGGCCTTAACAACCACTTCTTCCTTCTCGGACTCGTCCCTAGACCTCTTAGTTTGAGCCATGGTTATCTATTTGGAGATATTTCTATGTTAAGCAACAGTAACCAAGTTTTATGTTGACATTCAATGGTTTTCTTATCAATATTGTTGTAACATTTGATACTTTTTATTCTTGGTACACACACCGCTTAGTGTGAATGAGATGCGATGAGCTCAGCTCATCGCAAATTTTCTTACTTGCAAAAAGTGATAAAAATTTTTTTTTCAAACATTACCCGGAAGTCTAACTCCCAATTTTCTTATAATCGCAAGTGTGGGATATAACCATCAACGAAAATCACATGATTTGAGTAGCAAGGCCAATTTAGCAGCGCTGATAGAACTACATAGGGAAAGAGGTCATTGGTCTCAGTATAGTGTTGTTAAGGTTATTTAGACACACGGAACATTGGAGATTTGCTTTTGTCAGTGGTTATCACTTCAGCACCTCAAGGCATATCGACCTTTGTATACGCTCGGCGACCTCGTCTGTCGTTCATTCCAAGAACACGAGGAACCTAAATTATGTATTGCTTTAGTTTATCAAATGAAATTTATTGCCTCACACACAATGTATCATCCCCAGAGTTAATGACTCTCTTTCTCCTTGCTCCTTGCTCCTCGCTCCTCGCTTTCTACCCCTGCCTTTTTCTATCTACCCTCCTCTAGTTCTATCTACCGCTAGTACCAGAACAGTGCAAATGGCTCCATTGTCTCTCTGTTCTCAAAGGTGTTCTCTGGGGTCCACGGAAAATAACTCTGCAGATGAGGGATGACCAGTGTGGACTGCGCAAAAGAAACGGTAATTGCGTGGGAAGGAAAAATTAACCAATTAGTTTTTCCGTCTGTTAGAAGAGCTACGGCAATGTCTGTGTAGAAATATATTTTTGTCTATCCCTGTAGGAGGTCCCCCCCCCCGCGTTTTTCAGTTTTTAGCACTTGCCTCTCTGAGGAAGTGCGTACAATGAAGAAAAAGCATAGTTTTTCCGAGATGTACTTTATTCCTCTTTGTTCGTTGCGTTATAATTTTAATTCCCTCGTGCGTTCGTTTTAATACCCCACCAACAATTAGTAAGTCCTAGTGTTATTCCAGTCTTTGTCCGTAAATAATAGTGGGGGGGGAGTGGGGAGTGGGAGTAGGAAGCCTGGGAAATAGCATTGGCTGAAATAGGAATACAAGATAGTATTACTACTTGTGAGTGTTAGCAAAACATGGTCCTTGTTAAATAGTAGGCTCGCAAAAATCCGCTTTTACTTTTAGTTGTAACGGAAGGAGTTCTTTAACGTTGCCAAAAATTGATAACTCTCACCCTTCTCAGTTCTTCATATTCCAACTTATTGGCTTTTGCTGTGGGACTAAGAAGGAAAAAAAATGGGAAAAAAAGAAAGTGATAGCAATGAGTCTTGTACATAGGGAAGTTTTAGCTGCTATGTGTTCTTGAAAACAGAAATTTATATATAACTAAATTCAAAAAAAAAAGGTTTAACTTATAGTCCTCGATATCTGATACCAGACTTTACTTTATTTGACTACAAGATACACATAAAGGCACCGGGTTTATAGATTAGGATAGTAAACATACTATGATCATGGATAATGACGTTGTGCTCGAAGACGCCATGGGGGGATATTCCTCAGACTATGGTTCTTTCTTGAAGAACTCGAAGATGAGGTCAGATTCTGACAGCGAACAAGAGAAGGCACTACAGTGTAAGTATGTGATACGTAAAGATGACGACCCACTGGGCGATGGCCACTTCAGTGTAGTCAAGGAGTGTATGAACATGCACACCAAGGACCTGTATGCGATGAAGCTAATCGACAAGTCCATCGTTCAGGACAAACTAAAGTTAATCCAACGTGAGTTTGAGTTACTAAAGTATATAAGCGAGACTATTCGTACACTAGAGTTATCTTCGACATCGTCCCTAATGAACGCACAAAATGGGAGCAACTGCTCCCATTTCGATGGCCATCACCACATTTTACAACTGTTTGATTTCTTCGAGACTTCAAAGAACATCGTTCTAATTACACAACTATGCCAAAAGGATGATCTCTATGATACTATTATTAAAAACCAGAAATTGGACTTAGAAACACAGGTTAAACCATACACAGCGTGCTTAATCAGTGCACTAGAATTTTTGCACTCAAACGGTATTGTTCATAGAGACATTAAGGCGGAAAATGTATTGTTTAGATTAAAACATCAGATTAACCCTAACGAGACCGCAGAAAACGCAACTTATGACTTGGCAGCTCATGATTTGATCCTAGCAGATTTTGGCTTAGCTACAAGAGTAAATGTTGAGAGTACTACCACATTAAGAGAATACGTGGGCACTGTATCTTATATCTCACCGGAAATTGTCGCATGTAAAGGTGTAAGCTCAATAGACAATACCAAGGAAATTGAAAAGATCCCTAAGTATGGAACTCCAGTTGACATATGGGCATTGGGTGTTCTAACTTACTTTATGGCCTTGGGTTACACACCATTTGATTGTGAAACAGATGAAGAGACTATAGATTGTATCTCCAAGGTGGATTATTATATCGATGAGGATGATGAGAAAAATCCAAAATATTCAACATTCTGGGATTTTCTACAGCAATGCTTTGAGAAGGATCAGAATAGCAGACCTACCGCTAAAGACTTAAAGACACATCCTTTCATAAAAGATTACTTCAAGACAACTACACCATCTGCATCTTATAGTTTTCTGGACAGGAGAAAGGCTTTGAAAAGAAATCATTCAACAAATTCATTCCATAATTTGAGAACCCCTCTAAGGAAGAATTCATCAGCAGCATCTTCTATATCATCATCCTCTGCTGTAATTCCTTCGCCACATATGTCGCTTTTGAGCGGATCCATGGCGACATCTAAGTCTTCTCGGACTGATCTTAGAACCTTGAAAAGAAGTGGTCATTCCAGTCACTCAAATTTGCAACAACTGTCAGGATCATCAAGAGAAAAGAGTCTGAAAAACATTAAGGATACTTTACAGAGAACATTATCAATGACATCCTTAAAGCCTAATAGTTCTACGAATCTTCTAGCTGCGACAACCTCTCCTTCGAAGCAGAAATCAATAATAAAGAAGAATTCAACATTTGTTCTAGATCCAAGACCACCGTTGGGGTCACTGATGAATGGTTGTTTTAGTACTACACCCGAATCCAAATCAAATTTTAGCACACCTCAGGTGCTATCAAGACAAAATTCTGCATCTAGTCTAAATAACCAAACAAAAAGGGTAACAAGAGTGACTAGTGCTGGCAGTAGCTCAACTCATACCAACGAAAGTGGTATTATTATGAACGTTAAGCCCTCTATTCTTCATTCGACTAGTACACCTGATGTTAGACCAGAAGAAAAGAAGCTAATGAATGTTGATGACGATGATGATGACGATAATGATGATGATATGGGTATTGTTATATGATTGATAAACCTTTTTTTTTTCTTTATATATGCTTAGACATTATAGAAACGCAATAATTTTGCACTTCTATTATTTGACTATCCTTTAAATATATTTATACATCTAATAAAAAGTTTATAATATTCCAAAATTTCGCTGTAAACGGATCAGTACAAGCAGTATATAACTTCATTATGTATATACGTATTCAGAATCCACTCAATATGCCTATATTAAAGATGTTTTGTTTTGGCAATCGGTTCGCGTCGTTGACTCCGCAGTACTAAATCCCAAAATGAAAAAAATTACAACATCTACTACAAAACCACAGGTTTGATGAAGACTAACTTGAAGTATAATAATTAGCATTTCAACTTGCTCTTTCATTTATCAATTGAGTTGAATACACAATATAATCATAAGCTGATACTAATAGTTCAATTATGTGGTTATCGGAATCGCAAAGTATGTTACAATAATTCACTGAAGAGGCGCAATAATATGAAATGATCGAGAGTTACTAACAGTTGTTCAACATTACAGCTTTGCAGCTGTAACTGCTTGTATGATCTTATTAGAGTTTGGTGTAGCATTCACCTTTGGTGGGGTTTTATTCTTCATATTTGGTATATTTACCTTTTTTGACAGGGCTTTGTTGGCATTGGGTAACATATTATTTTTAATTGGTGTTGTATTGATCATTGGTTCTCAAAAGACTTTGATCTTTTTCTCTAGACCAACAAAGAGACGGGGTTCCATCCTATTTTTACTAGGAATATTTTTGATTTTGATAAAGTGGACCTTCATTGGCTTTTTGGTAGAATCCCTTGGTATAGTTGGACTTTTCGGTGACTTTTTTGGTATAATAGTGCAATTCTTAAGATCACTACCGATAATAGGTCCAATACTCTCTCACCCAGCAGTTGCTCCAATTGTTGACAAAATTGCTGGTGCCAGAGTCTTGCCAGTGTAATATTAATATATGTATTTTACATGTTAAACTAACTTTCAATATAATCGTCATTTTCTTATTTAGGTTCAAGATGTCACAACTAAAGGTGCTGATACGTCACTATCATATATGAGCAGAGTTTCAATCTATGTGCAGCTAAACGCCTCGAATTCATTTACCGCATATAGAGGTCCTTCATTGCAGCTACTTTAACAGACAGAATTTTTGAGAAGGTATGTGTGATATTAACAATAATTTTAGATTGAATCTTGTTTTGGAAATGTAAATTATCTCTATGCTGACTATACAAGTACTGTAATGATTTATAAAGTTTACTTACAAGAATTAGTATCAAGTACATTGGCGCCACTAACATCCATTTTATATATATTTCATTGGATCATTTCAGCAAAGTCCAACACCATTTCATCAAAGCCATATTGACCAACTAATTGCACACCAATTGGTTGACCTGGAATTATTGGAATAGAAAGTGTTGGTAGACCCGCTAGAGACATTGGCATCGTGAACACATCATTAATATATTCCTTTGTCGGTGTATCTAAATCGCTTACGCTAAAATCTTCTAACTTTTTAGGTAAACTTGGAGTAGTCAAGCTAATTAAAAAGTCAACATTTGTTTCAGACTTCGTAGTTTCTTTGTTATTCAGTAAGACATTTGGATATCTGAATACAGAATCCATTTCAGCAATAAGCTGTACCCGTAATTTCTGTGCTCTAATGTAATTATTTTTAAATGATTCTGAACATAAGTTGTAATTTCCTAGTAATATTCTATTTTTAACTTCTCTACCGAATTGCTTCCTTGTTGGCGCAAACATCACGTTATCACTCATATCTGATTCTTGATCTCTGTAACCGTAACGAATACCGTCAAAACGCGACAGGTTTGATACAGCTTCTGCAGGTGAAAGAGTATAGTAAATAGGCAATGCATTCTTGATCGATGGAATAGAAATTGGAACGACATCATGCCCTAAATCTAAGAGTTTCTTAACGAATGCTAATAGGGCCTCCATAATTGTCTCCGGTATGCTATCTTGGCTGAACTCTTTTGCTATGCCAATGCGATATTTCTTTCTCTCTTTAATAGTATTTCTCTCATGAATTCCAAGTATCTGATCTCGGTATGAGTTTTCTAGTGATGTCGGGTCCTTATCATCGTACTTATCAAGTACATGATAAACCTTTCTTAGCGTGCTTATATTTTTAGTCAAAATACCAACAGTATCCAGAGACTGTGCATAAGCAATAACACCATACCTTGAAATTCTTCCATATGATGGTTTGAATCCATAAATCGAACCATAAGTAGCCGGGAGCCTTACCGAACCCCCGGTATCAGTCCCTAGACTGAAATCAACTGCTTCAGAAACAACAGCTGCTGCAGAACCTGATGATGATCCTCCCATTATAACCTTATCAGCAGCTGGATATAATGGATTGAAGGTGGGTCCAAAACAGGAGTGAATTCCTCGAGAACCCATACCAAATTCATCTAAGTTTGTCTTCCCTAAAACAATTGAACCTTCCTGCTTTAATAGCTTTACAACTGTTGCATCGTATGGTGATTGATATCCACGTAGTATCTCCGAGCCACATGTAGTAGGCATATCTTTAGTAACAATGTTGTCCTTTATACCACATAGTAGCCCGCTAAGAGTGCCATCCTTCAGATTTTTGTAACCGTTCTTGACCCCTTCAACATCTATATGGGTGAATATATTATACTGCTTCTGGAGCTCCGGGAGAGCACGAAGACGAGATATTGACATTAATCGATTAGTACTATGATCTCGTGAAATTAGGACCTATTTTGTTACTCCTCAGATTAACCATGAATTGATTCAATCGATCGGTATGCTTATTATGCGGGAAAGTTTAAAATCCTTTTTCAATGGCAGTGATGAGACCTGGGTTGACACAATTAGAGAACAAAACATTCTGTTTGGCATAGACTCCAACTTGGTGGCATTTCCAGATCATAGATGGCAACTCAACCCAATTGCATAGTTTAAAGTATGGTGGTGATTGATATAAGCACGGAGGATGATATAAAAAGACTGCGATGGGAACCCCGCGAAGAGCCCACAGTGTTTGAGTCATCGATCAACCAGAAGTACTTAAGTGAAGATATCAATGAGTTAGAAGAAATTCCACTATCAACAATTGAGCATAATGAATCTGTCAGTGCGGATGTGCATCACTTCCATGTACCGCCGATATTGGAAGCCAGAAAGTTACTTTCGACACAGCTTGAGAGAGAGCACGATTATAAAGACGCCAAGAAAGACGAATTAGAAGAGATAAGAGACAGGTTAGATGGTTTAAAATTTAAGAAGGAATATACTAAAAGAGGATATGACAATGAACTAGGTAAAGTTCTCCAGGTTCTGAAAGTACTGGATGTGGAGAGGATAGACAACAGAGACAAGTTTTTAAAGCATATCGTTGATACTAAATCTGATATAGAGAAGGAAGATATGAGTATTAATATTTCATTGAATTCTGTCAAAATGAACAACTTCATCGAATTGGAGAACAGACTTGATAGACTGGAAAAAATAGTTGGGAATCGAGGAATTGATTCTTCTGTATCCTCTTTGGCTCATGAAATCAACAGCATATACAAGAAGATTCTGTTAATAGATGATCAGAATTGTATGAGTGGCTTCTCTGAGAAGTTTAGCAAGTTAAAAAAGGAATATGAAGACAGTTTAATTGGGAAGCAATCTAAACAGGATCAAGAAGTACATGAAGAATTAAAAGCGAAATTTGTAGGTGATGATACTAGATTAACCTATTTGATGAAGATGTACAGATTACTAGATGAATATACGGAGCATTTCCCAACCTTAGTGAAAAGATTGGAGAGTTATAACGACATTGACAATAAAGTACGGCACAGCTATAACATATGTTTAGAATTAAAGACCAGGGTGTCACAGTTAACCGAGCAACAAAACAATTGGATGGTAATGCTGGACAAGTTGGAGCAGAAAATGGAAGAGCAAGACAATCTTATTATGGATAAGTTGAATGAGATTGAGCGAAGATTATAAATTCCTTTGGTTTTGCTTGAACTAATCGATAAAGTAATACAAATGAAATAATTTCGTTTATATAATAAACTAAATGGATAAAGAAAAATAAAGTGATCTACCTGTTATATATAAAATTGTAAAGTATCTGAAAGTAATGTACCTGCATAGACTTTAGTAATTTGAGAGAAAAACGTTATGATTGGGTTTATAAGAAGTGAATAATAAAATAAATTGTAAATGAGTTGGATGGGAGAGAAAACAAATTTGTTCGGTATAAGGAATAAAGTTCGTAATATTAGCAAAAACAGCCAAATGGCTATCATAGTTCAGTATTTTTTTTCACCCTTTAATCCTTAGACTTCTTCTTTCTACCGAACAAACCTCTCTTCTTCTTCTTCTTTTCACCAACTTCATGGACTGGAGGTTGGTAGACAGCTTGTTCGTTGTAGGCCTGGGAAGCGGAAGCGTTGTTAGCGTATGGGTTTAGCAATGGGAAGTCTGGTCTTGGTCTGAAACCGTAAGTAGCGGTCTCTAGCTGTTGGGCCCAAGATGGGTCACCAGAGACAGCATATTCGAAGCTTCTAATGGTATCAAGTGGTCTCTCGTCTCTAGCTCTGGTAGGGTTGGAGATATCAGGAGTGGTGATAGGCTGTCCAAAAACATCACGCAGCACATTACCACCGTCGGTAGAGAAATAGGACTGTCTGTTCATGTTGTCATGGAAAGTATCAGCAGCTTGCTCAAAAGGTTGAGCTTCGTTGACAGCATCCAAGATAGGATCGTTCACTGAGGCAGTACGGATCTTCAGACGTGCAGCATCCTCCTTAGACACCTTGACATCCGAGAGCCTGTGCTCGTCCTCACCGCCATTACTCAAATTAGACTTCTTCCTGAAATGCATCGCCACCATCTTTGCTGTATTCTTGCTCGATGTTGATATCTTATCCTATTACAAAAGATGCTATAGCGCAAAACTATTATAGCTTCTTAATATATATTGGTAGTTAGCTGATCGAGGAATTGTCTAACAAATTCAAGGACAGAAAATTTTTGATCCATGAAAAGTCACTAATAAACAAGGACATCACACGAGAAGTGATATTTAGACACTGGCCTCTGCAAACACTGGTTCGTGTTGTTTTTGGTATCAGAAATCTTCAAAGCCTTGATCATAGCCAACGTTCCTTGCACATACCATCTCACATTTAAATTACTGAATAAACTTATAATTTCTACATTATATTTTCAATTTTTAAATTTTGTATTAGTTTTGAAAATATATAAGGAAGTATAGATAAGTTGTTAAGATAAACTGAATCGTTGCGTATTGTATTTGATTTTATAGAACACTCTACTTGGTATTCCCCGTTGAATAGTTCTGTTATAATCCTTCTGTATAGTCCTTCGGTTATTGTGACACATTTGGGCAGTGATAATTTATGTGACATGGCAGTGATAAAGGCCATTGTTCTCTTATCCTTTTGAGTCAAATTTATTGAAATTTAAAGGGTTATCTAGTCTGTAATATATGTGATTATAAATTGAGTACTTATATATTGGTATATCTGCCTGTCTTTACTTTTTTTTTGGTTCCATCAATACCAAATAAAAAACTACAAAATGAAATTAGCTTACTTAGCCGGTGTTGCGGCTGTCTTGTCCCAAGTGGATGCTTTCTCCCTATCGGGAGCTCAGGACTATTTTTACAACAAGTCCCCAGTTCAGAACACTTTGAAGAACATCTTCCCAGCTCATCTGGATGATATCAGCTTCGGTACCAGAAGAAGAGGTGGTATCAAGAAGAAGAAGAACTGGGATGCTGTCGTGAAGATGGAAGGCCTTGAAGGTCATCAGTTGAGAGTTAATAAAATTGTTAACCCTAAGAAGCTGGGTGTCGACCCTCACGTCAAGCAATTAACTGGTTATTTGGACAACGAACTAGAGGACAAGCACTTCTTCTTCTGGTTCTTTGAGTCCCGTAACGACCCTAAAAATGACCCTGTCATCCTATGGTTGAACGGTGGCCCAGGTTGCTCTTCTCTAACTGGTCTATTCTTTGAATTGGGCCCTTCCTCTATCGACGGACAAAAATTGAAGCCCGTCAAGAACCCATTCTCCTGGAACTCTAACGCCTCGGTCATCTTCCTGGACCAGCCTGTCAACGTCGGTTTCTCATACGCTGGTAGCAACTCCAACGGGGGTGTCTCTAACACTGTCGCCGCCGGTAAGGATGTCTACGCCTTCTTGCAATTGTTCTTTAAACAATTCCCACAATACGCTGATGGTCAAGATTTCCACATCGCAGGTGAATCTTATGCTGGTCATTATATCCCTGTGTTTGCCTCTGAAATCTTGGCTCACCCACAAAAGGAAAGACACTTCAACTTGACTTCCGTGCTAATCGGTAATGGTTTGACTGACCCATTGACCCAATACAGATACTACAAGCCAATGGCCTGCGGTGAAGGAAGTGGTGCGGACCCAGTCTTGTCTCCAGAAGAGTGTTCTGCTATGGAGGACTCCCTAGATCGCTGCTTGTCGCTAATTGATGCTTGCTACCAATCTGAATCCGTTTGGGCCTGTGTGCCAGCCTCTATATACTGTAACAACGCCCAATTGGCTCCATACCAGAGAACCGGCAGAAATGTCTACGACGTCAGAAAAGACTGTGAAGGCGGTTCTTTGTGTTACCCAGAGCTACAAAACATCGATGACTACTTGAACATGGACTACGTGAGAGAAGCAGTGGGCGCTGAAGTTGACCACTACGAATCTTGTAACTTCGACATCAACCGTAACTTCTTGTTCAACGGTGACTGGATGAAGCCATACCACAAGCAAGTTATTGAAATCCTAGAAAAGGGTCTACCAGTCTTGATTTATGCTGGTGACAAGGACTTCATCTGTAACTGGATGGGTAACAGAGCTTGGACCGATGAATTGCAATGGAAGTACTCCTCCGGCTTTGCCCAAGAACCAGTCCGTAACTGGACTGCTTCCATCACTGGTGAAGTGGCCGGTGAAGTCAAGAGTTATGAAAACTTGACCTTCTTGAGACTATTCGATGGTGGACACATGGTCCCATATGACCAACCTGAAAGCTCATTGAGTATGTTGAACGAGTGGATCCACAAATTCCACTTGTAAGTCTATACAAATGGCTTGTATGCTTTAATTTTTTACCCTTTTGTACTGAATTATAAAATATTATCGATATGACATATATCCAAAAATAAAATAAACAATAACAGTATTATAGCAATATGGGACACTTTTGTCTGTTTCTTTTTTTACAAGTACTAAAATCAATTAGCCCTTATGATTTCCAAAGTGAAGACATATATAACACACAGTATCTTGGAATCATATATATGTAGCATGTCTCAAAGCCATTCAGAAGTTCTATTATCTTCATGAATTTCGCCTTTAAATTCGGACGATATTTTTTTCTTGTTTGGCGAAATAACGAAAATTCTATGTTGCTGCAAATAGTGCAGCCTGAACTTGAGCCTTATAAAACAAGAAGACACATATTTATACAACTCTTCCCCTTACCTAGTTGTACTACTCGGTCATACAATTGATAACGCGTACTTTTGACTAGGCATTTTACATTTTACTCACACCACTCGCACAAGAGCAACACAGTACTATTTAAAACAAACACCATGTCCACTCCTTATACACCAGCTCCACAGATCTTCAACCTATTCAAAGTTCTAGCTGTTTCTTTGGCTCTGATAGCTGCTGTTGAGTACTTTAAATATGGTACAAGAATTAATTACGAATGGTTTCATTGTACACCTGTAATGGAGAGAGTGGGTGGTCCCGACAGCTCTGTTTTAAAGATTTGGGCTAGAGGTGGTCCAAGTTGTGACAAGAGAGGGGAATACAAGACTATCTTGAAGAGAATTTCAAGAGATTACGAACCTAACGATGAGCATCTATCATTCTGCATAAAGGAAAATATGTCCGTGGATCCGGTTCATTACCCAATACACGAAGACAAAGGTGAGCCAGGCTACATCGCCTATGTTGGCTACGACTCAGACAAGAGAACCGTGGATGAATTGTGTGAAGGTACCACCGTGTTCCACTTCTAAGCGTCCAATTTTGCTCAAAGAAAAATACTAGACTCAACTGAATGCCTAGAGAGAGCCCCTCGTTGACTGGTCTCCTAAGTCGAAGTTAGACAATGGCATTGAAAATTATCAGATGCCCAGAAAAATGCATTGAGTTTGGCATTGTGAGAAGATTCAACTAGAATAATGGAGTGTAGAAACAAAATGGAACGATTATAAGCACAGACATAACACCGCATATATTATATATAGAATACGAATTTTAAAGTGTAAAAAATATAATACGAATTTTTCTAATTTATCATGATTATGAAGTATAAATTCAACTGATGGAAAGGTTAGATACTGATTGATCTATAAATTATCATATATTCTGCTTAGCATATGCCTCTTTTTTGCTTGCTTGCTTTAATATGATGGCCGCCTCTTCTAGTTCTTTATTCATATCAAAATGAGGTAACTCACCGATTGGTGGTAAGTGGGGTTCATCTTTTGGTTTTGAATAGGGTATCACCTTCCCAAAGGTAGGCATAAAATCCGGTTTTAATACTTCCTCTGGCTGAAATTCTTCATCAATTGTCTTGATCAAATCCTCTGAATCGGAGTTAAAAGGAATAAAAACTTGTGAGGTTTCGGACATTTCTGTAAACTGATTTAGAGATTTATATTTATCATTTCTGTTGTGTAAACATAATTTAACAAATATTTCGAAGAGCGGCAGTTGATTTCTTTTTTTATCCACATATATCAAAGAACCATTCCTATAAAACAAGACTGACCGTAAACTTTGTTGTAAATATTCAAAATGAAACGATTCCCATAGTATATCATTTTTTTGTAGTTCGAACATATAGTCAGAGTTCATACACCATACAGAGATATTTTCATTTTTCAAATCGTAACCTTTCGATTCAAGACTCTCAAATTGCTTTGACAAAAATCGTAACCAAGTTCCCTGGTGTAATTCAGTCCAGTCAAGCAGAAATGTCCACTTTATTTCTGATTTATCATTTGATATTAGTGGTTCAATAGACTCAATGGGTGTTTCATCAAACGTGGTTATTAGTGCATATGCATCAATCCTATGGTTTACTGCTATGGATTCATTCAATTCTTCTTTATATTCTGATGGTATGTCATAATATGTATAGCCTAAATTTATTATTGGTTTACTAAAAGTACAATGAGGTTTGAGACATTGCTTCTCAAAATCAAGAATCGTATCTGTACTAATGGAGCATATAACAGCAGTTGTCGTCCTTATTTCACCTATTTTAAGAGCATATTTTTCTTCCAATGCTCTTCTCAACATGCTATGGACATTGTATTAATAATAATACGTATCTTACTTTTCTCTAGTTAAAAATAGCACATTAGTAGACTTTTGATATTGGTTAAATAGTAAGTCTACTTTATGCACCCTTCTGATTTTTTCATTTTGAGATGGAGTAGAAGTGATATTATGGATTTTAAGAATTTAAAATATTTGATTGTTCTTTCAATGCTATATATCTTCTATTAAGTTTTTTAATTGTGGCATTTATTTTTCTATAGTATCTTTACATGGATAAAAATTTTAATATTACTGTGCCTTCTCAACATTTTGTTAGACATCAATTAAAAAAAAATGCAACAGAGAGTGAACTTCTTAGCCAACAACACTTATTCTTATTTTTGAATAACAGTTTTAATGCCAATTATGGTCATTTATGATGAGTAGTCAGCACAGTTGTAGAGTCCAACATCACTTTCAGGCTTTACATCGGCCTTACATTCTGCATTTTCCGCTCTAACACGTTCCAACTCAATCAAATAACCATCTTCTACACCAGTAACATAGTTACCTGTGAACACACCAACCTCAAAGTTTTGGATTTGTTCCGTTCTGCAGCATTCAATTAAATCCTCCAATGATTGATAAATGACTTTATCACAACCAATTGCTTCAGCGACTTCTTCCTCTGATTTATTAAATGCAATTAGATTCTTTGTGTCAGTCAAATCAATTCCATAAATGTGGTTGTATCTGATGGCAGGAGCAGCTGAGGCAAAATACACCTTCTTGGCACCAGACTCTTTGGCCATGTTAACTATTTCTCTAGATGTTGTTCCTCTGACAATGGAATCATCAACAATTAAAACATTCTTGTCTCTGAATTCAGAGTCCATTGGATTCAATTTCCTTCTAACTGATGAGACTCTTTCTTTTTGATTTGGCATAATGAATGTTCTGCCAACGTATCTATTCTTTATAAATCCATCTCTGTACGGTCTATTAAGTGCATTCGCACATTGCAGAGCAGTTGTTCTAGCGGTATCTGGGACTGGAATGACGACATCGATATCCTCAACACCAACCTGCTTCTTAATGTTTTCAGCTAGTTTAACACCCATTTCTAGTCTTGTATGATACACAGAAATACCATCAAGAATGCTATCCGGTCTTGCGAAGTAAACATATTCAAATAAGTCCGGTCTGTATGAGTTCATAGGGACAACCTGCCTAAACTCTGGAAGGCCACCTTCCTTTGGATCCTTTGGAATGATGACTGCCTGACCAGGTTTCACATCCACAAACTTGGTGAATCCATGGGCGTTTAATACAACACTCTCAGATGCAAGCATGTAATCCTTATCCCCATTCTCGTTGACACGCTCACCAAACAATAGTGGTCTAATACCATTAGGGTCTCTGAAACCAAACAAAGCAAAACCAGCTAACAGTCCCACACAAGCATAACCACCACGACATAGTCTGTATACACCTTCTAGAGCATGAAACACATCTTCATTGTTGACTCTGTACTTGTTATGCTTCTCAAGTTCAGAGGCAAATATGTTCAATAGTAGTTCTGAGTCACTGTCGGTGTTGATATGTCTGTGTACATCTTCATCCATATATCTCTTCAAAGAAACAGTGTTGACCAAGTTACCATTGTGGGCAAGGTTAATACCATATGGACTATTCACATAAAAAGGTTGGGCTTCGGAGTTTGCAGAAGAGCCAGCAGTTGGATACCTTAGGTGTGCAATACCCATAGACCCAACCAAGCCCGAAACACGTTGCTGAGTGAAAACATCTCTGGCCATACCATTCCCTTTGCACTGGTAGATTCTACCACGGGAACCACAGGTGGCGATACCAGCTGCGTCTTGGCCTCTATGCTGCAAAAAAATGCAACCATCGCATAGTTCTGGTGCCACAGAGGCGTTCTGATCAGCTAATGCTATACCAAGAATACCACACATTTCACTTTATGGATATAAAATTCTTTGTATTCCTGTTGGGACTTTGAAAAGAACTTCAGTCAGTAAAATCCTATTCCTTTTTTTATTCTGTATTGAAATCTAATACACAGCTATCAACAACGCTTTCGCTATAGTTAAAAGTGAACTTGATATCTGATCTACACTGACTACATTTACTGTTTGTTAGATATTAGTTGAGACTTTGTAAAGAGACAAGAAAAAAAGGAAAGTTGAGCAACAAGCTTATTTAAATATGTTATTGTATGCATCCTCATCAAAAAAAAGTCATTTCTTCACAGTTTTTATATCATTTAAGATTCTCAATATTAAATTGAAATTTTAATTATTACATGAAATCACAAAGGTGACTCCATCGCAATTTTGAGTTTCTCACCTCGAGCTATTTTTTGTCTTGGGTGATATCTTACGCAACATTTCCTATCGATCCTTAGCACTCCAGAGCAGACAAAAGTCATCACATAAGAAGTCATTATTAAGTTACTTATCAATTATAAATTCAATGGCCATGAGAATTCTTAATTGGTGCAATTTTGCTAGCATGCTTTGAAACTTTTGTATTTTGCTTATGTGCTGGTATTATGTAGCCGTGGTAAAGACATTGTTGTCCTTCATTAAATATAATAAAATGCCTCTGGTCTGTTGGTAGGCAATTACGGGATAAGACAGAAAGTGAACAAAAAAAGAAAGGAGGGAATTAAATGATGGGAATTTGAGATTTTTAGATAGACTTGTTTAGCTTTTCTAGTGTTTCCTTTTCATGATTGATTTCATCTTCCAGGAGATCTAGGTCTTCTTGGATACGCCAGAGCTCTTTGTATAGAGAGTTTTCTCTGGCAAGCAGTTCTTGGTGGGTACCTTCTTCACGTACTGTGCCTTCTTCTAGCACAATAATCTTATCAGCATCAGCGATGGTCCGTAGTCTATGTGCTATATAAACACTAGTCTTCTCGCCACTGTTGAAGTTTCTTCTGATAGTTCTTAATAATGATTGTTCTGTGTGAGTATCTAGTGCACTTGTTGCCTCATCGAAAAACATTATGTCAGCATCCTTCAATAATACACGAGCAATCGCAAGTCTTTGCTTCTCCCCACCGCTGATCATTAAACCACGCTCACCGACAATGGTGCTTGAGCCCTGTGGTAATTTCGCAATTAGATCAGATAGTTGAGCCTTATCTATAACCCTGGTAATCTCTTCATCGGAAGCTTCAATACGGCCAAATTTAACATTCTCCCAGATGGTATCATTGAACAAAGGTGTATCTTGGGGAACCACACCAATGGCTTTTCTCAGTTGATCTATATCATATTCTCTGACATCAACACCGTTGACCAAAACACGCCCTTCCTCGGGGTCGTAGAACCTAAATACCAATTTTAAGACGGTCGATTTACCGCTACCAGATGGGCCAGCAATGGCAGTCTTCATACCAGCTGGTATTGTGAAAGAGGCATTCTTTAAAATTTTTCTTTGACCATCGTAGCCAAAAGTCACATTTTCAAATTTAATTTCAAAAGGGCCATCACTCTTGCTTATACTTTTTGGTTGAGAGCAGTTCTGAATTTTAACTTGATTCTTCCTCAACTTAAATAGGGATTCCATATCTATCAATGATTGTTTCAACTCTCTGTATACACTACCCAAGAAGTTCAGAGGTACAGATAATTGGAAAACTAATTGATTAATCAGGACTAAATCACCAACGGTTAAGTCACCTCCTATGACACCTGTACAACCCATATACATCATTCCGGTTAGGGCTGTTGTGAAAATTAAGCTTTGTCCTGAATTTAAAAATGCTAGTGATTGTGCAACTTTAACCTGTGAGTCTCTGTACTTTATCAAAGAGTTGTGATACTTGTTTGCCAAATAACTTTCGTTGTTAAAGTATTTTACAGCTTCAAAATTGATTAAGGAATCAAGAGCTACACTAGCACCTTTGTTATCAGCTTTATTAGCCTCTTTTCTAAATCTCGTCCTCCAGGCCGTGGTTCTGATAGTGAAAATTGAATACAATAACATAGTCGTAAAGGTGATTCCTGCAAATGAAGCACCGAATTGATAGGTCAGAATACCACATACAACTGATATTTCAAAGGTAATTGGAATGATGTGGAAAACCATAGCACTCAGAACATAAGAAATACCTTTAGTACCTCTATCCATGGCACGAGTTAAACCACCCGTTTGCCTACTCAAATGCCAGCCTAAGTCAAGTTTCATCAAATGTTCAAAAGTTTGTAAAGATACATTCCTTATAGCATTCTGTGCCACTCTAGCAAAGATTGCATTACGCAACTCACCGAAAAGAACTGCTCCAAATCTTGCCAAACCATAGCACATAATTGTAAGTCCTAGAGCCGCTGGTAAAGCAACAGTTGCATCTGACCAATCCACGTTCATTCCATCTATAATCTGTTTGAAGAAAAATGGTACCTGTACATTCAATACTTTAGCTCCAATTAGCAAAGCCAACGCCAATAGCACACGCACTTTCACCTTAGTGTTGCCTCTTGGCCATATATATTTGAACAAGTCCTTCAATATCTTCAATTCAGAAATGTTCACAGCTTTAGTGTCAGTCTTTTTACTATTCTTTTCAGAAGCATTATGAGCAGTATCCTCGTTTGGTAACTTCGATTTGCTTACAGTAGAAGATAATCGTTTCACATTTATATTATGAGCTAATAATCCCTTTTCTCTACCAAATGTCTTGCTTTTAAATGTAGGAGGTATACTGGTGCTAGAGAAATGGCTCCTACCCAGGTTCGTCCAGTTGTTGTAAGGACATCTAAGTTCAACTTTACTTCCGACTCGTAGGGCACTTCTAGTCCTTAAAAGACCCAGTATATTGGATGTTCTGAGCTGATACAAACGATTTTGTGCACCACCTATAAGCATTGTTTGTTTTAAATTATAGTAATCACTGTTATAGCGCAATAGCTCTGCGTGACTCAAATGACCGAGCTATTTTGTGTAGATAAATTAGTATATATGTAGGTTGTCATGAATAAGATGTCCTTGCATGTACAAACCTGTTATAACTAATTGATCTGTTTTCGAAATTATCCTTAAACCGCAATATCTGTCGGGAAATATGCTTTAGTTAAATATCTCAAATATACCAATTAAGTAGCCAAAGGTCATCGCAACATTTGCCAATTAGTAACATTTTGTTTGTCACAGTGGGATCATGCAGGTTCACACACCTTTTTTCACAAATTCTCTTGAAAATTTCATCGTGATTGAGCCACAGGAAACACTTTCTTTGCTTATTAATTGGTGAGTACTGAGTAGATTTATATGAGATCCGAAAACTAAAACCATGTTGCTTGATTACCTTCTGCGAACGTACTCAGTTTAAAATACATCCTATTTGCTTAAGGTTCTAGCACTAGTGTGGGTTTGGACTGTCCCACTATTCGCAACTATCTGATTTGTTTAAAGGATACTTGTTTTGAAAAATATAATTTTAGTTCATAAATAGATAAATAGGTATTATTAAAAATTAAAGAATATTATCTTGTGATCGCAAATTGCTCTTCGGTGCTAAGAAGTTCATTTTCTTCGATTATTGGACTCTTGAGACAATTTCTTGATTTCATCTTCACAATGGTTGATAACATCACTACTTGTGGTAATCTTTTTAGACAGGTAATCTAATCTGCTCTTGAATAGCTTTTGGTCATTAATCTTACCAAGAGCACGAAGTTCTTCCTCCCATTTCTTGATTCTTCCTGTTTCGAAGTTAATCACTTTCAAGTGGTACCTTGTCATTAGCACCGTCTTCAGATCTTCATCATCGATTAAATACTGGAAGGCAGCCCTGTATAACGGCTTGAAAGGTCTGATCTCTTTGAGGACACCTCTATCTCTGGATACAGTGATTAAGCCATTGTTCTCTAGTTCTAGTATACCAATTTCTGGAGCTGCTTTGAATAATGGCCTGAACACAATATCATGGAAATATACCTTACCGTTCTTGCTTAGTAAATCAATCAATTCCCATGCCTGAGCGCTCTTCAGTGGATCGATCTTATCACTCAAGAAAATTTGTGTAATTTGCTCCGATGCTTGCTCAATCATCTTATCTAACGCTTCCTTAGGGAGTTCTCCGAACTTTACTCTGCGCACAAATGCTTGAAGGTCTAGCATTCTCCCACCTAATGGCTCCAAACTGTCATCAATATCTTGAATTAGCTCCTCAGACAGGTATCTTCTAGGGTCATTTTCATCATACTGGGAATGTTCAGGAGATGCTTTCTCTGTAGGCTCATCCTCTTCGGCCTTCTTTGCCCGTTTCAAACTCTTGTGATAATGTTCAACCAATTCAGATAGCACATAGTTTCTTGAGTTTGCCTTGGATGCATCAGACAGAATCATTGTCTTAAAGACTTGATTAGGCAACGATTCTGAAAGTCTTTGATTTGCTGCAACAGTTTCTGTTAAGAAAATTACATGAGCAATGTTCATTTGAACTAGCATAGCAGCCCAATCTGCCAATTCTTTATAGACAAAACTATTAATATCCGCTTTCCCTTCAAAACGATCGATCACAATAACTGGCTTTGCTTCAGGGTGTTGCTGTAGATAATCTTCCTCCTTGATATTCACATCATCTCCAGCATCATTGATTGTTGATTGATAGTCTTTTAATGCAATTCTTCTAACAGCCATTAATGACGTGGTTAGCATATTTCTGAATTGCGATTCTTTTGTCTCTGAGAGACCACTTTTCTGTCCAGTCAACCCTTGAACCATCAAATCTAGAACATTAGTTACTGAGTCAATCCACGGGAATATTGGAAAATAGCCTAATTGACCTGCAGCATTTCTTAAAAATTTGGCATCGGTTCTAGATTTAATTAACTTATCACAATCGATGTAGAGCACATTGTTTCTGTTGTGAAGCGTGTGTTGCATAACTAGCTCATGCTTACCGGAACCTCTTGGGCCTCTTATTAATACAAACGTATTGTTGTTTTCTTCGAGCCACATTTTCAAATCATCCATTTTCTCGATCCTTTCTTCCCACAGGTGTCTTTTAGAGATAATGGAACTGTCATAACCCCAGTAATTCTTAAAAGTAGAAACTGTTGAATTGGTTAAGTTCTTTAACTGTTTAAGGTATCTGTTATCCCAAGAAATCTGGTATTGGTGAGTAATCTTCTGCTCAATAAAAAACTCTCTGATAGGGTCAAATATCAAAACAGCCAGAATAGATAATAGTGCAAAAGTAACTGGTATTGCAATTCTTGTATGAGTAACATAAAAGTTTCTTATCAAATGGCCCTTGACTACATTTTCATATTGAAGATGCAAAACAGTATTATGAATTTCGATACCAGACACACAGTTCTTTGCACATATGGCTCCTCTATAGGATCTATATTTGACACGGAAATGTTTGTTGGTATCATTAGGAGGAAAGATGTCAATAATTGTTCCATATCTTCTGAATAAAGAGTATATTTCTTCTTCAGTTAGAGGTGGACCTTGACATTTAATGATGACAGTAGTGCTTGGGAGTCTCTTCAAGTCCTCAATCCAGGGTGACCCCTTGACTGGAAAAGCAGTTGCTCTAGTAAAGTAAGAAAACAGTGAATTCTTCGATTCATTCAGGGTATTCTGTTGAATCATAGTATTCACTTCTGCTTTTGTATAGTTAAAGGGTACCAAAAATGTGGCAAATACACCACCATCACGCTTGACAGGAATCGTCGACCTCAGTTGTAGCCCATGAATTGGATTATCTGGTGGACTTGCTAGATTTTTAATCTTTTCTCTAACACTTTCTCGAGATTGGTTCCGTAGTAATACGTTGTACCATAAAGCTGGATTCCACAGTGATGTGGCTCTAGCATATACATTATCAAAATATAGCAGAGTTTCTTGCTCTGTCTTATGAATGACACCTGTGTCGGTAGCCGTGTTAGATTCACCAGCTTGCCTGTCCTTCTGTTGGATTTCACTGGATACCCAGCGCACACCTCTCGGATAAACTCTTCTAAGGCCCAAGGGCAATACTTGTGACAATACACCAACATTTGGTGCGATTGTTCTCAATATAGTTGCGCCCATTCTGGGCGTAGTAATCGAATTCATAACATCAATTGTAATATAGTTTTATTTCGAAACCGCAGACTTTTGTATTAGTTCTTAGACAACCTTCCAAAATAACTGCAATATAGTCAAGTGATAGCCTTGAAGTAATAGAATTTGAGAATTTGAGATAACGTCCTATAAATCCTTATTACTTTTTAGACTAAAGCTAATGTATTGTCCATCCCTCGACGATGTGTACTAAGAAATATAAAAACAGACTTGAAAAAGTAATTAACCCTTAAAAATGAGTGCACAAGCAGGATTTTGTTTGATCTCATCGCAAGTAGCATCGAGCTCACTAGTCCCTTGATGAAATTAGCAAGGTGAAGAGGCAAATTTCATCCAATTATCACTCTGGATGACACCGATGATTCCTACGGGATGTTTGCCACTTCACTAACAATTCAAGTCTAAATAAAACCCAAAATTGAGTATGGACATATCACGATTCTTAAGATCTAAGCAAATCTAGTTATGGGCTTCTTTCTTCAATAATAGTGTCTCCTCGATCAGATGCATGTTGACCACTAAATATGTAACTTTGTGATTATCCTTGGCTCCTGGTGTGGCACCGTAAGTATCTCTAGCCCATCTGTGACTTGAGCTAATTGCTCAATCATGTAGGCATTTTGTTTGTTTGTAGCTAAATGTACATAACTATCTGCAAGAAGTATATCCCCATCGCAACAGACTAATGACGTACTATTCCCCCAGATATGCGGTATCATTCACTACGCATCCTTCCAATCACTCATCTCAACTTCTCTCTGGGTCATCCGCCCCTTATAAAGGCCTGGCAACACGGGCCCATAGCCCATGAATTGTAAATTGCAATAAACTTTCCATCTGCTCAGTAAGTTTGTATAACTCACAGGATATATTTTTTGGGGACAATTAAGAGAACTGGTGTGTGTTAAACTCTTTCCAACGGAGTTTTCAGCTTTAAAATACGGCAAATTAGCGTTGGTTTTATATCGGTAGTTGGCAAAGGACTAAAGTGGGACACTAGTGTCTAGAAATATCGCTATCATGGGAACAAATGTTGAAGAAGTGGGAGAGATAGTAGAAACAATTGATCTAGGGAAGAGCATTGATGAGGTTTTTCCAGAACTAGAGGAAGATCAGGAAGTATTGGTGGAAGGCTCGTTTACATGGAGAATAGATAAATGGTCCGAACTGAAAGAGCATAAATACATGTCTCCTAGGAGCCAAGTGGGAGAATATCAATGGGATGTATTGTTATTCCCACATGGTAATCATAACAAGGGATTGGCGATATACCTGGAGCCACATCCTGAAGAGGAGAAGGATGAAACTACGGGCGAGTTGAAGCCCGTTGATCCTGAATGGTACTGCTGTGCACAATTTGCCATTGCATTGTCAAGGCCTGATGATGACCAAGAGATAAATCTGGTGAATAAATCAAATCATAGGTTTAATTCTCTGGATACCGATTGGGGCTTCGCAAATTTTGTAGATCTAGGAAGCTTGAAATATCCATCAAAGGGGAGAAATAGAGGGTTTTTGAATGACGATAAATTGAATATAACTGTTTTTGTACGGATACTGAAAGATCCAACTGGTGTGTTGTGGCATAACTTCATAAATTATGACTCAAAGAAGATGACTGGTTATGTCGGTTTCAGAAACCAAGGTGCTACATGTTATCTCAACTCATTATTACAATCTTATTTTTTCACAAAATACTTCAGAAGATTGGTATATCAAATACCTACTGAGAATGAGAGCCCCAATAATAGTGTGCCGCTAGCTCTACAAAGGTCATTCTATCAATTACAAGTATCGAAATTTCCACTAGACACATTGGAACTAACCAGATCCTTTGGGTGGGACAGTGCAGAAGCATTCACACAGCATGATGTCCAGGAGCTGAATAGAATATTGATGGACAGATTGGAGAATAGAATGAAAGGCACATCGGTTGAAGGTATGCTGAATGAAATCTTTGTCGGGAAGATGAAGAGTTATATCAAGTGTATAGATGTTGATTATGAATCTTCTAGGGTGGAAGATTTCTGGGACCTTCAATTAAACGTGAAAAATATGAAGGGTTTGAAAGAGTCATTTGATAACTATATTGAAATTGAATTGTTAAATGGTGAGAATCAGTATCAAGCACAAGATTATGGCTTACAGGATGCAGAAAAAGGTGTCATATTTGAAAGTTTCCCACCGGTACTGCATTTGCAATTGAAGCGTTTTGAATATGACTTTAATTATGATCAAATGATAAAAGTTAATGACAGATATGAATTCCCGGAAACGATAGATTTGTCCCCTTATTTGGAAGATTCAAAAAAAGAAAAAGAAAATAATTGTGTATACAATTTGCACGGTGTGTTGGTTCATGCCGGAGACATTTCGACCGGCCACTACTACACATTAATCAAGCCTGGTTTGGAAGATCAATGGTATAGATTCGATGATGAAAGGGTTTGGAAAGTAACAAAGAATCAAGTCTTCGAAGAGAACTATGGTTTAGATGCTTTGCCAGATGATAAGCTTAGAACAATGACAAGAGAACAATATCAGGAATATGTCCTTGCTAGACATACAAGTGCTTATATGCTGGTATATATTAGAAGCGACAGGGAAGATCAACTATTGCAACCGGTTTTAGAGAGTGAAGTCCCAAAACATGTTATCGAGAGGGTTCAGGAAGAAATTAAGGAGAGAGAGGAAAAGGAAAGAGAGATTAGAGAAGCGCACTTGTACTTTCAAATTCATTGTTATACCACGGAAGACTTTATTGACTATCAAGGGTTTGACTTATGTGCTCATGAGAAATTTGGATTTTTCTCTCAAGATTTACAGAAACGGAATGGTAGTAGCGGGTTAAGTATGCGAGTGCTTAGGTCGACAAAAATTAAAGATCTATTTGGAAATATAAAAGAAAATCTAGATATTCCCCATGAAAGAGAGGTTAGGTATTGGAGAATGACTAATAGAAGGAACAACACTCTGAGACTTGAACATCCGATAAACTCGATAATGGATAACATTACACTTGATGAAGCTTTAAATTCAGAGGAAGAGGGCTTAGTATCTTCGATTGATATATTTGTTGAGGAACCCTATTTAGAGTTGCAGTATCTAGTCGAACAAAAGAAAAATGGCAACTTGGATACGGCGATTTTAACAAAAAATATGATTCAGAATCTAAGAATAAATCTCGATAAGTTAGTACCGGCTGAAAGTATTCCAACAGTCATAGATTATAATTCAGCCGGGCAAGAAACTCTATTTTTGAAGATATTTTCCAAGAAATCACAAAGTATGAGAGGATTTGGTGTATGCACATTAAGTCAAACTTCTAAGGTAAGTGAAATTTCTAATTTAATTAATATTGCGTTGGAAACCAAAGATGAGATTTCATTCATTGAAGAGATTCAACCGGGACATATTGAGAAAATTGAGGGCAACGATGAACTGTATATGGCTGAATTAGGAACGGGTGACATTTTATGTTTTAATGACCCCGTAAATGACAAGATCGACGAGGAAACTTCAAATTCCATATATCCACCATGTCAAGATAATGTGGAGTTTTACCACTATTTGAGGCACCGTGTTAAGATTAGGCTTTCAAGGACAAATGGTAATGATGGAAGTAATGAGCAAGACACAAATGGGGCCAAGGCTCCAGAGGCGATATCGCTTTGGGTTTCCGCTTATATTTCTTACCCTGATTTTGCAGAAGCAGTCGCAAGGCATGTCAAGGTGAACCCGGAATTTTTGAAGGTGTACGCACTGTATGCTAACGGCAGATTTGCACTGAAATCAAACTCTATCTTGAATGATTATTTACTAAAGGATTATAATTGCGATGAAATACCTCCTTTTGAATATGAGATACTTTCGATGCCATTGAAAGAGCTCGAACATTTGAGACCTATTAAATTTTACTGGTTAAAATCAAGTTATTTACATTTTCAATGTATGGAATTAGAGGTTCCCAATAACTGTACCATAGGTGAATTTCTAGACAAGGTCCAACAAAAGTTGCAGTTTACAGATGAGGATCGGAAAAATATATTATTGTGGACTAATCATAATTCTCAGTTTCAAAATGTCCTCGCTGAAGACAATACCTTTAAGAATCTAGGAAAAACATCTTTACTATTTGGAAGGGTTTTGAAAGAAGAGGTTGATCTGATCAAGGGACTAAATGATCCAGCCAACTCCATGGATTCCGGAATTGATAATGAAATTGATTTGGTATCTGACTCAAATCATCAGAGACCTGTAGTTAATGGGAAGTTAATCATTGTTGGCCAGTATTTCAAAGATCCACAAAATAAGCATGGTATTTCTTTCTTATTTAACCTGGTACCTGGAGAAAATTTTATACAGACAAGAGAGCGACTACATCAAAAATTTGGACTTGGTCAAAGAGAATTTGCGAAAGTTAAGATGGTCATTTCTTTGAATACCTCAGACGGTACCGTAACAAAATCTCTGCAGAACTACACTGACGAAGAGTTGTCAAGGATTTATTTATTTGACATTATGAACAATTTAGACTATATCTATTTTGATCATCCCGATAGATTAAAGTCCCATAATTCCAGTGATAGGCCGATGGTTATAAAAAGCTGAAATCGTTAGAAAGCTTTCAATTACATAAAATAAGTGATCTTCATATATCAAATTTTAGTTGAAATATAACAATTAGCATTCCTGTAGCAAAAAAAAAAACCTAAAGTTGATCTATTCACCGATATAACAATGTAATGAAAATCCATTTTCATATAAAGGGTAAGAAATATAATAACAAACTATAGAAAATATAACAAAAAATATAAGAATAGATAAAGATTATGAATGCATATTTTTAATGCTCATAACTTTGACTCAAGAAAAGTTGTTTAATAGATACCCCAGTACTTTTCACAGTTGTAAGGGCCATCAGCCTTCCAGTAATCGTTGAAGGCAGTGAAAAGAATGGTGTCATCACCACAGGCCTTTTCAATGGAGGCAATAGCTGCTTCCTGGTTTTGCTTGGAAGCAACAGCGACACCAAGAGTTTCACCTTGAGATGGCCAGCCGGATTCGGTAATCAAAACATCTTTCTTACCGTCACAAGCAGTCCAGACTCTTTGGATTTGTTGAACCAACCAGGTACCGGCATCTTCGGCAACAGTGTTTTGGTCAAAGTAAGCATGAGCATTAACAGCCATGTAGTCAGAGTATTGACACAAAGCAGGATTGTTGATAACAGCGATAAAAGTATCAACAGAAACGACGGGACCACTGTAGCCAGCTGCCTTCAAAGCAGATCTACCGGTAGCGACGTATTGGCCAACTTGGTCTGGGGTAGCTTGACCGCCGTTAACCAATTCATTACCAATAGAAACAGTGTAAACATCATCCCAAGAACCATAAGATTCAACAGCAGCCTTCATGGTATCGACACCTGCTTGAATTTGGTCAACAAAGAAGATACCCAAGAAAAGCTTTTGGCCAGCGGCCTTTGCCTTGAACACATTTTCGACTTGGTTACAGTCGACACCGTATAGTCTAATCATGGAGTAGGAAGACAACTTGGCAAGGTCGGAAGCGACATCAGAGGCAGATCTACAAGAACCGTCGGCGTTGTAAGGAGAGTAGGTGATACCCTTAGCAGAACCACTGAAACTGGAAGAAGATCCAGAAGATTTTGGTGCGCTGCTAGAAGCTGCAGCTTGGGAAGAAGAAGCTGGGGCTGGGGAAGCAGCTTCAGATTGTGGGGCAGCAGCTTGCTGAGCTGGTGCTTGAGAGCTGGCAACTGGAGCACTAGCCTCATTAGAAGAACCTAGGACAGCATCTTCCTTTAGCAAGCCGGTGTTGACAGCTGGTGGGGCGCCAGCGGTAACAGTGACTTGATTGTGAACAGTCTTAGTGACAACATCACGTTTGTTCTTATGTTCATGGTGAACATTAGCAGGAGCTGCAATAACTGCACCTGCAATGGATAGGGCAGTGATGATCTTGGAAAATTGCATTTGATAATTTTCTTTTTCTAATTGCTTTCAAAACTTAAACTATTGGTTTGGAGATCAATGTGTAGAGTGGCTAACTAAAAAAGAGCTATAGTGTTTAAAGGAATGACTAAGTTGGAATGTACTCTTTTCAATCGTTTCACTCTGTTAATCTTGGATTGAAACAACGAATGTAATTCGGGTAGGTTCTTTGATAACAGTAAGAAATTTGACTTGTTGTATTAAATATCAATCCAAGAAACAAAATAAAATCAAAAAATATAACGCTAATTATAAATCAGCAAAAAAAAAAAGGAGATAATAGTATGAAAGAAATAGAATTGAGAGATTGTAAATCAAAAAAAGGCTTTTAGTGAGTTCTATTTATTTGAACCAAGATTTTGAAAAGTTGTCTCCTCATTTGTAAAATAAATAATCAAATACAGCCCAGTCACGAAATTATACCGTTTGAACAATAAGTATAGTGTTTGCGACAATGTTTCTTTTTTTTTTGATTCGTTCTCACAATTATCTCAATGCCAAGGCATTTATGATCCCAGACTAATCGTTTCTATGTTAGGTAGAAAATCTAATAGAAGAATAGCGCAGTCAAAGGTTTTCTCAATCCCAAGAGAAAGTAAAACCGTGAATCCTTTTTCTTCTCTTAGTAAACATCTCTTCTTGAAGAAGTTGAAACTTCTGCCTTTACGTGTCGTTTTGGAATTATAACACCAAACAGTTGCCGGAAACTTCTTTGACATGTCCCTCTCGCATGGGAGATAGAGAGAAACACTTATACGTCATGGGGAAGGATGCGTAGATGAAAGGGAAAATGCAAATCAAAACATGTTTGCCATTAGTGTCCTGCAAGGGGCAATTTTTGCTGCTTCGACCATTCTATGAGAATGGCTGCACAGATATCAGACAAAAAAACTAAGTAAATACCAGAGAAGCTTCGATTGTGATCTGTATTACCGCGGAAGAAGTACTTTACTTTCTAACGCGTGTCTACAGAGAAATCTAGGTGGGAAATGGATACATTTGAAAAAGTATCGGCAGTTACAGAAGTTGATTGCGATAGATGGGCCCCATGATAGTTAATGATGGCACAGCACAATTGCTTGCCAACGCCAATGAAACAGACATAGAACGCGAAAAATCACATTTAATAGCAAATATACTCGGCACAAAGAATGACAATTTTCGCGGGGAGAAGCAGAGATTGCTTACAACGAAAACAGACAGGTTTGAAATGAAACGCACTAAATCCGTACGCTAACTTAACAGTTGTACGCTGCCTTAACAGTTGTTTCAGTGAGATGCAGCAAAAAAAAGACATAAAACTTCAATTGAAATGGCGAGTCTTTTTCGCAATCTTCAAAGAAAGCGTCGTACAACGTTCAAGGAAAAATCGCGAAATTTTCACCTTTTTGTTTTCACTAGGGTAGTAGAACGTTTGTACATTGATTTCTGAGATGCTGGCCAGACCTCTACGCTACTCTGTTAGTACTAGAGTGGATAAGAT